>CEOH01003283.1_pt1 | contig 25333 bp, 31 predicted proteins | sample 530311 | NCBI WGS metagenome assembly CEOH01 (sample SAMEA2619923, study PRJEB7988) | marine metagenome | biome: marine biome (ENVO:00000447); feature: deep chlorophyll maximum layer (ENVO:xxxxxxxx); material: "saline water (ENVO:00002010), including plankton (ENVO:xxxxxxxx)" | depth 60 m
AATCTCATGAACAACAATACTAGTACCCATTGCATTGATCCTTTCTTTGATGAGGGACGCTCATCAGGTCGGTTAATTCCGACTTCCCCTGCTTTGCAGAGGATTCGCATGCCCCTACATGCAGTGGAACCTGCTCCACCTGAAGTTAAACCAGGCCCTCAGATCATCTTCTGCAGTCTCCCAGCCCTTCTTCCATGCCTTCCCCTGCCATCCCTTGTAGGGGGGCTTTGGCATGTAACAGCAACCCTCAGAGTGCCTAGCTGCAGAGCCCTGGTCTTCGTAGTAGGCCTTATTCTTGGCATTACCCATGTTGTTATCCCTTTCGGCGGAACGGTGGCATGCCGCCGGTTAGCGGCTCGATTAGTGTCGCAGGCCCCGTTCGCCGTGTCAAATCGGGCCGAAAAACGCCGTGATTTCGCGGACTTAGCCCGGAGCCCGCTCTAGACACGGTAAGCCCGCTATATATAGTATGTGTTATTGCTATATATATACGAGGTTGTGACCCTCGCGAGCCCGCGCCCTCGCGCGCGCGCCCCGAAAGCCCTTCGGCTTTCGCCCCGTGACGCGTGCGCCCGCATGTGCTGGCGTGCGCCCCCCCGTGACGCGTGCGAACCGCAGCGAGCGGGCCGAAAAACGCCGTGATTCCGGCAGCTTGCGATTTTGTCAGCGAAACCGGTTGACACGGCTGACGACCCCAGGCATGATCGGCGTCGAGGTCGGCAGAAGTTGTCGCCCCGCTAACCCCAAACGAAAGGCCAAATCAATGTTCAACACAGGCAGAGTTGTAGCCACACCAGCAGCACTGGATCTCCTAGAAGAGGCGAAGGTAGAACCCTCTGCCCTCCTGTCTAGGCATGTCTCAAGGGACTGGGGAGATGTCTGTGATGAGGACTGGAGACAGAACAACTGGTCCGTAGACAACGAGCAGATGCTCCTCTCCTCCTACCCTGTCGGGGGTGGTGACAAGGTCTGGGTGATCACCGAGTGGGACCGCAGTGCGACCACCATTCTTCTGCCATCGGAATACTGATGCCGGACCAGATCACAATCGACTACATCCCAGACCAAGTGACAACAATCGAAGCATCGTACGAGTACCACGAAGCAGAGGTTGACCTAGGTGTTGCCGGTATCTGCACAGTAGAGCTTTCTACACAAGAGCTGTCTGAGATCTTCTCGGCAGAGGTTCACGAAGTGACCATTGATCTTGACGACGTTGCAAGCGCAGTAGCAAAGGACGACCTGCTTGAGTCAATGCTTACAGAGCTTATGTCCCACTTCTCTTCAGACATGATCCTAGAAGCGCTGGCAGAGGTTGAAGGCTTCATTTCAACCAACGCAATCATCCGCCAACCAACAGACCAAGGAGTAAGCAATGAGCAGACCCGCTAAGCACATCTATCTGGACAGCTTCCACGCATATGAAGCAGAGAACTATGGAAGCATCGACATCAGCATCGGAAACTTCTACTGCTCTTCAGACGTTTCAGAAATTGCAGACGATGACGACATCGTCCTCAGCTCTGTGACTGTGTCCACGGATCACCTCGTAAGCATGATTGTGGGCTCCCTGTCCAGGGAGGAGATCTGTCAGCTCCTCAAGGATCTGGACTCAGCCCTTGTGGATGCCGGTCACCAGCCAATGCAGTCAACCGACAACGCGAAGCTGAGGGAGCTTGTCTCTTCTGCCGCAGTAGCACTCAAGGGAATCCTCGTTGAGGTGGGTGAAGGATGACGAGAAGAGACTTTCAACTCATCGCAGCCACCATCAAAAACACATTCTCAGACATCAAGCGAAGGGAAAGGATCGTCCCCGGTTCTGTCGGACTGACAAGGGCAGAGGAGATGCTCGTAGAAGGATTTGCAGAAGCACTGAAGACAACCAACCCCCTGTTCAGTGAAGACCGATTCGTCGTGGCATGCGGAGGAGGGGATGAGAGGAGCAGAAGTGACGCCAAGAGCACACGCCATTCAGGCACCTAGCATCGACACAATCACAGCATTCGCAGAGGACATTCTGGAAGACAGAGGAAGGATGCTGGAAATGCTCAGGATGATTATCAGGGGAGCTGGAAACATTGAAGGAGATACACAGTTCTACACCATCCCGGTAACAACCATCATTGCGGCTGAGGATCTTGTCAGGGACATCGTAAGTGCCTGACTTGTTCAGCGTCTACTGGACCGACAGGGCCGGGAATGTCCACGAGGAGTTGAAGCACGTCCCCGCAGCAGATCGCCTTGGCGAAGCGGTCGTCAGGCTCACACAAGGGCCAGCTGCACAACTGGGAATAGTAACGGAAGTGAAGGTTGTCGATGCCAACGACCTCTGCAACTTCCTATGGAAGGATGGAAAAGTTGTCTTCCCCAAGGAGCGACTGGCCGAGCGAGGAGATGCTGCATGCGACTGAGATTTACACATCATTCGTTAGAGCAGTCTCACTAAACAGAGGAAGCAACCCAAGACTGTCAGACGTGGGACTCACCTCGCTGATTGACAACCTAGAGAGGTACAAGTGGTACGTAGATGAGGAGCTTGAGCCGGTGGTTGAAGCCTTCATCAGTCTTCAGAAGAAGATCCTAAAGGATCAAACAGGTTAATAAGGAGAAAGACATGAGCAAGAAGAACGGAATCATCAGCGCCGAGGACTTCATCACTGCGTGGCAGACCTCTGAGAGCATGCCTGAGTTTGTTGAAAAGACATCCATGACACCCCGTGGGGCTTCAGTCCGTGCCTCTCAGTACAGGAAGAAGGGTGTTCCTTTGAAGAAGTTTGTGGCTGTTGGAAGTCGAAGGCTGGACTGGTCAAAGCTGAGCAGCCTCGCAGAGGAGCTTGCCAAGTGAGCGGCTTCGACTTCGTTATCGACACAAGAGACAACACCAAGAGGGCACCATCCGGGGACACGAATACACACTACTTCGATGAGGAGGAGGTGACCCTGGAGCAGGCTCAGAAGCTCGTTGGTGGATACGTCCAGATGATTGACAGAGGTGGCATTCAGTTCCTCTTCAATGAGGACGGTCTGATGAGGGGCCTGCCTGTAAACACAGAGGCGAGTCAGCTTCTTGAGACTCAGATCGTCGGGGACGTGGTTGTCCTTGAAGGGGAGTCTCGGTGGGTATAGAGCGGCTCATTAGCTCAAACACAATCAGTGGGTTTGTAACTTCCTCAATCGGCTCTGGGAGGTGTGTGAGATGCGGAGCTTCCGTAAACCCTGCGAGGGCCTTCACAAAGAACCGGTCGGACGATCCTGGGCACTACGCAGTGATAGGTCAGGTGGATATTGGGGCGATTCAGGGTGGAGTTCTTTGCTCCGACTGCGTTGCTTCGTTCAGAAGGTGGATTGGAGTAGACGATGACTGAGTCGCTTCGTAATCACGGCTTTGGTGGTGATGTTCCAGAGGTCACTGGAGTTCCTGTGGCGAGCACATCTCTTGATGCCTCTACAAGTGCTGTGCATGAGAGTGGTCAACCTTGTCCCAACTGCAGCTGCAAAGAGCTTATGCAGATCGTCATCCCGGTTAGGCACGAGAGGCTCACCGGAAGGAGGGGGACCGGCTTCTACGTCGGCTGCCCTGCATGTCCATGGGCTTCTCCGATGATCATGGTCGCTGATCTGTCTTCAGGTGGAGAAGGGAGTTGAGATGCTCTGGAGTTCAACAATCGTCAAGACGGACAGCGACTGCCCACGGCAGTCACTGTGGTCAAGGGAAGGGAAGGAGGGTGAGCAGTGGGATGGATACCGTGTTGGCTCGTACATCCATGATTGGATCTACAGCAAGCTGACTGGGTTCCCTGAACCATCGAAGGACAAGCTGTCTATCAGCGAGCTTGTTCAGGCTGACTCCCTGGTCAAGAACTTCGAGAGCATGGGAGACATCCACATCCCGGACAATGGCACATGCATTGAGCAGAGCTACGTCAGCAAGATCCTTGAAGGTGGTATGCAGGCCGAGTGGGTTCCTGCCCCACAGTGGGCGATTCGTGGCCCAGACTGGGACCCATACACAGCCGGCAAAGAAACTGTCTTCAGGATTCAACCCGATCTCTTCTTCATCGAGGGCGACACCATCGTCATCTATGACTGGAAGACAGGAATGGGTAGGCCCTCTGACAGCACCCTTGAGTCAGACGAGCAATCGATTGTCTATGCAGCTGCTCTTTCTCATATGTACCCACAGATGGGGAAGGTTCGTTTCGTCTGGTGGAACATCAGACATAAGACTGGAAGGTCTATCGAGAGGAGCCGTCATGAGTGGTCCAACCTAGCCAGGCCAATCTTCAAGGCCTGCTACGACAAGGACCAGTCTGATCGTGACGCAATCGAAACGGACACTAGGCCCGGAGAGCACTGTGGAAGGTGTCCCTTCTCAAAGGACTGTCTGAGCGTTTCTGACGGGCATGAGTCGCTTCCCGACGTTGACCTCTACAGGTACTCGTCAAGGCTCTCTACGCTTGCCTCAAGGGTCAGCAAGGAGCTTACGAAGAGGCTCAAGGTGAGGACTTCTCCAGTGAAGCTCCCAGACGGCTCGGTCATTGGTCTCCAGATCAAGACATCCTCGAAGTGGAGAAGGGGTGAGAAGGAGCGCGGTCTTCAGATCGTATTCGACTCTTTGATTGAGCATGGGATGAACCCGTATGAGTTCCTCGACGTGAGGGACAGCCTTGGAAAGTGGATAGAGAGGCTCCCTGAGGATGTGAGTTCACGCATCCAGGGATTGCTTACTGACTTCAACCGTACAGTCGTTATTGAAAGGAAGAACTGATGGGCGGCATTCAGAGAGTTGACAGAGGTGGGATGGTCCACCTGATTGAGAGAGCGAAGCCAAGGCTAAGGCAGGTTGCTACCAGATACCTGAGCGAAGACAGGGCATGTGCGATTGCGTTGTCCATGTGGAGCAAAGACAGCCGCCTTAGGAGCTGCTCTACAGACAGCTTCCTTTTGGCTCTTTACAAGGCCTGTCAGTACGGACTCGACCCATCTGGTGTTGGCAACCAGGGGCACATCATTGCCTACAAGGGTCGTGCTGAGTTTGTCCGTGGCTGGGGTGGTGTGATCACCATGGCTGCCAGGAGGCAGATCAAGATCGACACGTTCGCAGTCTATGACGCTGATGAGTTCGAGGTAATTCGTCAGTGTGGTGCTGACGGGTACTTTGTTGGTCTCCATCACAAGGAGGTTCGTGACGGCTCCCAGGATCTCGGAGAGGTCAAGGCATCTTATGCAGTGGCGACACACCCAGACTGGAAGCAGCCGATGATCGAGGTCGTCTGGCGTCATGACATCGAGAAGATTCGAACCAACTCCGCATCTCCTAACAGCCCCGCCTGGAAGGGTTGGTACTCAGAGATGGCTAGAAAGACGGCTGTGAACCGTCTGGCAAAGAGGCTCCCACTCTTCATTGAGGTCAAGGAGATTGATGCCACCGGCAAGGACAGAAAGAAGATGGAGATTGTCTCCTCCATCCCGAACGAAGACACCTTCTATGAGGGAAGGGTCGGCAACAGTTCTATCGATGAGTCTATCGATAGGAAGCCACTTCTTCAGAAGGCCTCTGAGCTTCGCTCTGAGTTCCCTGAGATCTACATTCAGGTAACAAACGGAGTGAGCCTGGAGGGCATGAGCGTTGCCAACCTTCACTCACTGCTGAACAAGATCGAGGGTTTGGCCCTGTCTGCAGAGACTGCATCTGCTGCTGAGCTTAGCGCAGACCTGGGCTTCTGATCCGCCACCGGATCCTTTCATAAAAGCGCCGTACACCTCCCGGTGGCGAAGCATTGTTAGCAGAGGGACCAGCGCTATCCCTTCCGGTGGTGGTGAACGGGCACCTGATAAGAAGGATGTCAAACCGGACAAATAAGGAAGTAACTTGCACAGACACTCTTGGAGCGACTGGAAGATCATTAGGACAGCATCTATGCCAGACGGCGTGGCCGACACTGACATGTGGAAGCACACTAGGTTTACCCCGATGTGGAGAAAGGTGTGCGACTGCGGGTTTGAGCAGTGGGTTAGGAGTCAGTCCAGGCCCAAGAAGTCACTGAAGCTTGACAACTATTGGGGACACAAAGCTCCCAAGAAAGGAAGAAGCAATGAGGTATCCAAGCAAGACGGCAGCGGCAAGGGCGATTGTTGACAAAGACCCATCCATAACCGCTGACTCGTTCGCAGAGGCTGCAAAGGCGTACAACCCGGTTCCGTGCAGGAATTCCTTCTACTCAGCGGCAAGAGAATGGAGAGAGCGTCACGGCCTTGGGAACCTTCCCAGGGCACTAGGTGGTCCGCCTGCCCCTGTGAACCATGGTATGGGCGAGAAGGAGCATGACTGTGAGTCTGACGACGCTAGCTGGCTACTTCGGAACCTCTCGGAGTCAAGGCGAAGCAGGGCCGCAAAGAGGGCCTTTGTCGCAGACTTGGCGAGGAAGACGGAAAGGACATCGAAGTCAATCCACAAAGAGATCGTGGCCCGGTTCGGCACCGGCATCGACCACTGCACCGTAAACCTGATCGTCAGGCAGGTCAGGTTTGGGGGGAACACGAGCGCCACAACTAGGCCAGGGACTCTGAAGTTCGGTCTAACAGATCTTGAGATGGATCTTGTGAACAGTGGCAAGTCCTTGGTCAACCAGATGAACCGGCCTGGATCTAGGTTCAACAAATCTTCTTGCCTCGTCTACGTTCACAGAGATGTCATCGACCAGCTTCTGAACTACAAGCGTGGATCGCACACCGAGCCCCCCAGGACAGAGCCCCACAGGAGGGAGATGAGCAAGAACAGCCGCAAGGCTGTGGGTAAAGAGCCCTCAGACCTCAAGGCCCTGGCCGAGCTTGTCTGGGAGTGGATGGACAAGAACAACTGCAAGGCTGTGACGTTCAGCGAGGACGGCTCTGTTCGTGTCGAGGACAAGCCCGTAGTCACTCGAAGCTTCTCGCTGGTGAAGGAGGAAGCGTGAGCCACGACTACGACGACGGGCCTGACCACGACTTCACTAGGTCCCGATGTCTTGACTGTGGTGGAACCTTCTGGAGTGACGGATGGAATGGATGCCCTCGCTGCCACACATGCAATGAGTGTGGCGAGCCAAGCACCTCAGAGGTCTGCGAAGAGTGCGAAGTGCAGCCAGGAGTCTGTGACACCTGTGGTGACGACGCTCCTCACGGAGAGGTCATCTGCGACGAGTGCCTTGAGGCAAGGGAGAAGAAGCATGAGTAAAGACGGACCAGACCATGTCACCGTTTCGCAGGCGATCCTTATCCTTAGAATTGCCCTTACCCAAGAGAGAACCAGGGAGGGAAGAAGGAACATCGAGATGGCTATCGAGCTTCTTGAGGCTTTGAAGTGATGCCCATAGAGGCAGGGGAAGCAGTGCCAGGGCCTAGATACAGGCCGACAAGAAGCACCGATGTTGTTGGCAGGAGCACCCTGAGAAGGCCAACGCCTGGACAGGAGAAGGCTGCGGTTAGGCGGCTTGAGCTTAGATATAGCGTTCTGAGCGGACAGGAGATGTTCGTGCTCTCTAGGCTTAAGCAAGGCTACGTGCTCTTCAGGATGGACACCCTGTGGAATGGAGAAACAAGCTCACGATGGGTTGCGGTTCCTAGTGACTACTCCTTGAGGAGGGTGAAGAAATGAGCGGAAGGAAGAGCCGCAACAAGGGGGCTAACTTCGAGAGGTCCGTAGCCAGGAGTCTAAGGGGGTGGCTTGGTGATGCCTGGACTGTGAAGAGGAACCCAACTGACAGGCAGAAGGGCAAGGCTGGCTCTGGAGAGTTCGAGATTGTCAGCGATCACCCTCTCGATCCACCGTTCCCCTTCTCCATAGAGTGCAAGGCTCATGAGTCCTTCAAGTACGCACAGCTCTTCAGGCAGCCACTGACAGGTCCGCTGCCAGAGTTCTGGGCACAGGCAGTCTCTCAGGCCGAAGCAGCCAGCAAGAGGCCGCTACTGATTCTGAAGAGGAACAACGGGCCAACGCTTGTAGCAGCCCAGGCCAAGGATATAGAGACGCTCTGTGAGGGAATTCCTGACACGACGCTGTGGATTTCACAGCTTGGCGTCTATGTCATCACGCTGGAAACGCTGCTGTCTTCGGACCCAACTAACTTACAAAGAAGTCCACGTTGACCGTTCCACCGCTGGGCACGGTGGACCCGTCTGCTGCTGCCGATCCAGAGATCGTCATGGCAGTCGAGAAGGTGATGCCCTTGTCGATGTAGAAGGTGACATCTTCACCGCCGACAACCTTGAGCACTACGTCAGCAGTCCCCGTGGATAGCGACGTTGCATCCCACAGAAGCACGAAGCAGTCATTTCCATTCGAGTCAACGTGGATTGCGTAGCAAGACCCCGTCGTTCCGAGCACGTCTGCCTTGCCCCCGTGATCGATGGCAACTGCCTTGACAAGGGTGCTCTGTAGCGGAGTGACGTATGGAGATGTCGTGTATGTAGGCATTAGGTCCCCAGGAGCATTCTTGTAGTTACCGTGCCAGCAGGAGCAGTGGTTCCGGCAGTGCCCTTCGTGGTCAGCACAGCTGCATAGATAAGAGAGAGAACAACCCCACGGTCAACCGTGTACTGGACCTTCGTGTTTCCGTCTGCCTTGAGAATCATGGTTGGAACGGTCGTGCCGATTGTCGGGGAGGATACCCACAGCTTCAGCCACGATGGGTCGGCGTTGCTCGTGTTGTCGATCTCCACCGCGAAGACCCTCCTAGAGGCGACAGCAAGCTGCTCAGAGGAGAGGGCAACGCCAGCACCAGGGTGAACCTGGGTGAAGGTGACGACCTCAGTGTTTGTCCCGATGGAAGCGGGAACCCCGGTCTTGGCTACAGTCATCGTTACCTCGCAAGAAGAGTCACTGCCAGGATGATACCGGAGGCAAGTGTTCCGCCAACCAAAGACCCGATAGCCGCAGCCTCTACCTGCCTGCGTCGGGCCATCCTAAGTAGCTCTGCGATCTCCTCACTCTCCTCCTGATGCCGCTCAGCGGCTCGCTCGGAGTAGTCGGACCACAACTCAATCTGATCTCTCATCGCCGGATACCTGTCACGAGCTTCGCGAGCAACCACATACCACCCAGGAGCAACAGTGACACTGCGACACTGAGCCCTACCGTCAGCACCGACAGCAGGATGGGAATCACCAGGGAGAATGACTTCAAGAGAAGCCTCACTCTGAGACCAGGGATACTCCACCCACTCCACGCCCTCAAGCAGGAACCGCCCACAGTCCTCGTCAAGGAGGGTCGGAACAGTGAGCGCTGGGGCTTCAACTGGATCTGGAGCTTGAATCGGAGCGCGACGGACATAGCTCAGGGGGCTGCATGCAGAACAGAGGAGCAAAAGAACGAGCAGGCGGCTCATGCTTCAATCCTCTGCCTCTCGGAGGGGTTGGACAAGGCCTCCTGCTCTTCGGCAGCTCCTGAGTGGACTGAGGCCTCTTCCTCGACCTTCTCCGCTAGGGCAGCCTCTGTAGCCGCAGAGTCGGCAGTCGCCTCCTCCCTGCCCTCCTTCACCTTGTCGGTCTTCGCTGATACCTCGGCAGCCCTTCCCTTCTCCTTGTCCAGCACCAGCAGAGCAAACAAAGCACCTGCTGCAGCCAGCAGCCCAGCGCCAGCGCCCTTGTGCTTCGTCTTCCAGAGCGCAACAAGTCCCACGACAACAAGGACAGAAGCGATGACGGCAATCTGAATGGTCACTGAGGCTTTACCGATCCGCCGGACACAACCCGCTTGATGCGCTCAGGAAGGGCCTTGGACACAGCCGCATGAATCGCAGGAGCCATGCTCCCACCGATGGAGCCGAGCAAGACTCCCCACCACGCCTGGACGAACCACGCAGGCCAGAGCGGAAGCATGCCGAGCAGCGCACCGACAGCGATACACAGTGTCCGCGTGAGCCATCGGTAGAACTCCTCCTGCCTTGGCGAAAGCCTGCTCGTCTTTGCCTTTCGCTTGGCAATCATGCGAAGGGCTGGCTTCACCACCTGACCAATCAGGGCATACGTAGCGAGGCTTATGCCGGCGGTTCTAAGGGCAAGTTCAATGTAGAGCGAGCTGTTCATGACACCAGCTCCCAGTGGGGCCAGTCATTGAATGTCTGGTGCGGATCTGCCATCGGATCCTCGACCCGGTTCCAGTTGCTGTTCCAATCCCCACCCCATCTGCACTTGATCCCAAGCTGGTCAGCCGTGGACAGCACAAGCTGGGCAAAGGACAGCCAGTCCTCCTTGACCTCGGGCTCATGGGTTGCCCAGGAGACAGGGTAAGGCGCAACGTCAACGGCGTGGCTCCATCCGTCAGGCTTAATCTGGTGCTTAGACTTCTTGGTCACACCATCAAGAGTGCTCTTGCCCTGGTGGTAAAGCTCTTTCTGCCTGGACTCGCTGCGAGCGCCCTCAAGGATTGTGCAGTCCTTCTTCTTCACCACGGTCAGAAACAGAACGACCAAGTCAGGGTGGCACGTGTACAGCCGGTTGAGACTGGTCTTAGAGAAGCTAGGCATTGAGCTTCTCCACCCGATCGCCCAGCTTCTCAATGGACTTGTTCAGCCCGTCCACAGCATCTGGCAGTCTCTGGTCACGGTAGATGAGTGGCAGTCCAGAGCTGTCCACCTTCTCGACAAGCATGCAGATCGCACCCGTCGAGGTGGCAATCTGCTTCATCTGATCATCAATGCTCTGAAGCTTCGAGTCGTCATCGCCGCTGCTGGAGGCTTGCTTTTCAGCCTCCTTGCTCTTGCTCATGTGCGAAAGGAACTCGCGAATGACAAGAAGCAGGAGAATCCCACCAGCGCTCAAGCCACCAATCGCGTTGCCAAGGTCTTCCATCGTGGAAATCTCCGTCCTTCTTAGGGCAGGCTAACTACTCCATCAGCGTCAATGAGAACGGCTCCAAGCAGATTGCCATCAACATCGTAAAAGCTGGCCCCGCCTGACCCGTCAGGGTTGTCGTAGCCCTTCTCCACAACAGGCTCCTCGGTGAGCCCGAGAAGTGCCATAGCCTCCGCTCGCTGTTCAGGGCTCATTCGTCAGGTGTCTCCGTGTAGGTCGCGATGATCTTGTGAACGCGAATGCTCGCAGTCTGTCCGTTGTTCGAGCCCAGGCCGATGCCGAGCCATGCATTACCACCAGCCCGATCCCAGGTCTGCTCCTCGATGAGCGTCCACGAGTCGCCGTCTGCGACCTTGAACGAGTGCTTAATCATCGGCCCGACCCGCTGCAGTCGCATCCACTCAGTGTCAGCCCACAGGCTCCAGCCGCTGTGCTTCGTGTAACGACGGCAGCCATTGCCGATAGAAGAGCCCCAGCGGTAACCCCTGGTTGAGTTGTAGTAACCAAAGCAGGTATGAATCCCACCGGCATGGTCCGCAGAATTAACATTCAGATACCAAGCGCAGACACCTGCAAGCAGGTAGCTGTTCGCTGAGCTAGACGACAGCTTGACCTGAAAGTCGAAATCTCCCATCACTGTCTTCGGGAGCATGATGCCCGGTCCGGTGTTGCACCACTGCTTGTCCAGCGAGGGTCGGACGTGGTTGGGCGAGATCGAAGACGAGATATCAAGCCCGTCAGTGCTCTCCGTGACCGTGGGTGCTCCTGCGGCGTACTCGGGTACCGCCCATCCGTTGACGATGCCACCAGCCCCAACGAGCTTGTTGCTTGTGATGCTGTAGTTCACTGCGGACGCAGGAGTCAGGTCGATGCTCCGCTCGTCGTCACCACCAGTGCCTGGGTTGCCGCCGCCGCCCTCCTTGGGTGGGAACCTGCGAGTGACCCCGCTTCCCCCTGGGAATCTGCGAGCCATTAGTCCACCGCCCTGACGAAGAACTGAACAGTGTACGTCTTGCTTCCACCGCCAGACACGTCTGTAAGTGTGTAGGTTGCAGCAGCAAAGATCGGGATGCCGGACATGATGTCAGAGCCAGATGTGCCAGCAGACAGATCGATGTCCACCTCGTAGATGAGGTTGGTCTTTGCTGCCTCCGTGTACACCTTCACGGTTGCCTTATGACCTGCCCCGTTGGACGCATTGGTGGTCACGGAGACGCCGCGAATCTCTCCGCTTGAGATAGCCTGGGTACCAACCTTGATGGTGAAGTCGTTGCTCGTGTTCCCAGCCGCAAATGTAGTGGACGATCCACCACTAACAGTCATCTGCTCCCGCTCAATAGGTGTCCAGATAGCCATCTAAAGTCTCCGTTAGTTAGTTCTCATCCTCGAACCAGTCGTTAACCTCGTCCTCGGGGTTGGATGGGAAATCAAGCTCCCCTCCTCCCCAGTCTGGAATCCTCTGGTTCCCTCTCGTCACGTCGTAGAACCACATCTTGTTCTGCCCGTCTACCTGCTTGACAAGCTCGTCAAGATATTCACTGACAGCGAACCCCCTTTGTGCATCAAAGTCAATGGTGTAGGGGCGCTGACCTGACATATAGACAATTGCTCGCTCAAGGTCTGTTGCTGGCATAAGCCTCCCAGACTCAAGGACTCTTGATGTGAACGACTCTCTCTGCAGGTTGTTCTGCTCGTTGATGAGCCTCCATCCGGGGAGCTTTGTCATCAGGTAGTAGGCAGCTGGGTTCCCTGCTCTGTACTCGTCGGTGTACTCAACTACTCTGCCGTCCTTCCACACTGGGGTTGGCGACGAGGCTGGAACCCACTTGCCGGTCTTCTCGTCCAGCTTCACGGGGAATCCGATTGCCTTCTTGAGCAGCGGTGATGCGTCCTTGAACTGCCTCACATTTGTCAGCTCATCCCATCCCTTGCCGTAGTAGACGGATCGCCTGTCAGACATGAACTCAAAGAGTGCAAGGGCGTCAGGCCTCAGCCTCTGCAGGAGTCCTGCGGGGCGGCTCGCGTCCCACTTCGCAGCCATCTCAATGGCAGACTGCTGACCAAGTCCGTTGATGACCCAGGTCCGCAGTGGGCCGGTGCGGGCAAGCACCTCCCATCGCAGATTCTCTGGCATCGACTGGATCTCGCTTTCGCTGAACTGGCCCTTGAAGATGCCGTTCATGGCGTGGAAGAAGACTGCAGCCTGACGCGGGTTCTTCCTGAGCTGTCTGATCTGGAAGCGCATGTTGCCCGCTTCCCAGGTGTAGAAGAAGAAGATCCTCCTGAGGTAGTGGCGCTCAAACGGGCTCAGGTGGGAGTAGTTACGAAGCGCATCGTCAACCGAATCGGCTGCCTGCTGCATCGTCTTACCCTTGGAAAGCTCACCGATCGCCAGAGTAAGCCGGGCCTGCATCTCCACAGCTTGATTCAGGCCGACCATCATCTTCATGTACTTCGGAACACCAAGGCCAGCCAAAGCCCCAGCAACAGCACCAGCAGGGCCAAGGGTGCTGCCGATGGTTGTCCCAACGGTAAGGCCAACAGACCTCTCCCCGAAGAAGGAGATGGCGCGCTTAGGCCCTCGCTTCGAAGACGGGAACTCCTCAATCCCCTTGATGAACTCTGTTACCTCATCTGACCAGACCTTCTTCCACCCGTAAGTGGCAAGATCCTTAGCCATAATCCCTGCAAACTGACCAAGGAAGCCCATCGAAGCAGCGCCAGCTGGACCTGCCATCATTCCGCCAACGATGGCTCCGGTCAGCGAGCCGCCACCAGCAGCCAGGATGTTCGCCCAGACCCCGGTGCCACCAGGGATGTCCTTGCCGGAAGCGCCAAGCTCCTCAAGCATCATCCGACTCATCGGAGCTTCTGTAACTCCGTACTTGTCGAACTCTTCGCGCCACCGAGAGACAGTCATGGTGTTGCCACCGATGGTGACGGGTGCGTCCTCGTGCTTAACCCCCATCTTGTTGTAGAAGCTCTTCTTCTCAGCTGGGCTGAGCTTCATGAAGATTGTCATGGCATCAAGGTGTGTCTTCGGGTTCATCAACCCGGTGCCAAGAACCTGCGCGATTGAGGTGTAGTTGCCGAACATGTTCATGCCGATGTGAGCAAGGCTCGACACGGTTGCCATGCCCTTGGCTACGGAGAGTGCTCCATCGAACCAGCCCATGATCCAGCTGTTCGAAAGCGGGTCTGCCTTGTTCATCCAGCGGAAGTATTCGACAGCTGGGGTCGGCAGATAGACATCAAGTCCAATGTGCCTTGCCGCGAATGCCTCGATGACCGGAGCATCTACGTTAATACCGTTCTCCCTGAGCCTCTCAACCACAACCTTCGGCGTCACCCCAGCCTCGCCAAGCCAGCCAACGATCATCGGCTCAAGCCTTCTAAGCTCAGCCGGAAGAGGCATTCCAGTGATGGCCTCAAGAACGTCAGCCTTTGAGAGCTTTGAGTAGCCAAACTCTCTGGCCCTCATCTCGCTCCAGCCGGACTTGCTGTCCCTCACAAGCCTTGCGATCTCGCTTCCGACCGGGAACATCGCCTGCATGTCCTCGATGAAGGTTCGGTTAGCAAGCTCCTTGCTTGTCTCAGACATGTACCTCTCAACAACAATGTTGAAGTCAGTCTCAAACAGCTCGTAGACCCCACCACTCTCCTCGAAGTTCTTTCGCTGCCACGCAACGGCACTGTTCCACCCATCAACCCCGTGAATGTTCGTGAAGACCTTCTTCAGGGTTCCTTCGTGGGTGGCTAGCCTCAGCATCGCCGGGTCCATGTTGAAGAAGGGTCCGCCCTCCATGAAGGCTTGGGAGTTCGGATTGGCAGCGTTGTGGTAGAGGCCCTCAACGGCGAGATCGATCCTACTCTGATCGTTGATGTCGCTGAGCATCGACGCCCTGGCTCGGAAGCTAGAGAAGGATGAACTCTTGTTTGAGGGCATCAGGCCCTGTCCCTGAAGGTTGCGGACTACGCCACGCGCAGAATTCTTCAGCATGTGAGGGACGTAGCTAGCGACGTTGACCCTAGACAGGAACGCGTACTTGTCCCAGCGCTCCCAGTAGTCAGGACTGTTCTCAAGTGCGTCAATCTCGCTTGAGATTTCTGCCTTCTCGTCAAACGTCCTAGCAAGGTCTCTCTTGACCTCAAGCTTTCCGATCTTGATCTGAATGTCCTTGTTACGACGCCTGAACTTCCCAGACTTGATCATCTTCTCAAGCTGGTCTTCAAAGAGCCTGTCCAGCGTCTTGGCGATCTTCAGGGCGGTGAGGATCTCCTCGTCCGTGTAGCCAAGGTCTTTCACCTTTGCCTTCTTCTTCATCTTCTTTGAGTAGACAAAGACCTCTTCATCACCGACTAGACCAAGCTCCTTCGCGAGGGCCTTGACCTCTGGGCTGGCATCTCTGCTGACACCGTAGAAGGAGATAGGCTTTCCGTCCTTCATCCTTCTGTTCTTGACGATAAGCTCAACCTTGAACTGGTCGGCCCTGGACATTCCCTCAAACAGCTTGAGGTGCCTGTTGTCTTCAAAGGCCCGCAGGGCAGTCTTCCTTGCCAGGTCTGCAGCGGTTCCGTAGTTGACCGCAGCCTTCCTTGCGTTGATGACGGACTCCCAAACCTCGCCCGGCTCCCTGAGGTCCCACCCAAGCTTCCTGGCCCCCTCCATCAGGTCCTTCGAGGCTTGAGGCCGCTTAGCGAGCACCTCCTTCATGTGATCCGAGATGTTCCTCATCGCGATGTCGGTGCTGTCCTCGAAGGTCCCAACACCAAGAGCCGGTCTTCTTCCAGCCTCAACGTCCCAGGGGGAAGCCTGCACAACGCCCTCGACATCGCTGATGTACTTCTGCAAATCCTCCTCGGTCGTCTTCTCGCCTTTCAGTCGGCCCTCTCTGCGGAAGATCGGTCCAGAGATTTCCTCCCTGGCTGCCTTCTCAAGCTCCTTGGCACGGGTCCTTGCGCCCATGACAACCTCAGAGACTGCCTCATCAATCCGCTTTGCCTCGCCGTCCAGCCACTCAACCTGCTCCTTAGCCTTGGCCCAGGTGTCGTCAGAGATGGGCACCCTGCTGGTGGTCTCAGCTTCCATGACAGCTGCAGGGATGTAGCTGTACCCAGTGTCATCCGTGCCGAGTCTGGCCTTAACCTCGTCAACCAGGGAGTCAAACTGATCCCTCTGAGCCTTGAGGCCCTCTGCGACCTCGGCCCTGGCTGCAATCTTCTGTGCGGGTGAGAGACGCGCCGGAACCATCTCCCTGAACAACCTTGTCTCATCGCCCCTGTAAACGATGTGAAGCCTGTAGTAGTCACTCTCTTTGAAGAGACGCCACTTCTCTGCAAGGGGATTGCCATCAGCAGCCCTGCCAGGGAAGTCCTTGCCAGCCTCGCTGACCATTCTTCCGAATGTCTTGGACACGTTTGCATCAAAGACCTTGCCGGACCACGCCTTGTCAAACTCTCTGACGAGCCTGCCTGTCCTCTTGTTGACAACACGTCCGTCACCGAGCCGAGCACCATCCCTTGAGAGGTGCTTCTTCTCTGTCTTCAGGACGTACCTCTTTGCAGCCTCGTCTACCACTGCATCCCATGAATCAAAAACAGGCTTCCAGTGGGTCTTATGAAGCTCTTCTACATCTCGAACGGACGCAATAATCTGGTCAAATTGATCATCAACAAGATCGTCTACCTGAACCTTGTTGATCCCAAGGTGGGCCAGAGCATCCTTCAGGGCCTTGATAGCGATAGGCCTGTTCTTCCGCCCTGGTTGATGCACAGGGGGCTCAGGAAGCTCCTTGTGGGTTCGGCCAGCAGCCTCGCGCATCACGGCGTCTAGCTCGCTCTGAGCCTCCATGCGCTTCGTCGCACTGGAAGTCATGTCCAGCACACCGTCGAGGAGCCTCTCTGCGTCGGACTCAGGACGACCAGCTGCCCTGACCATGGCTACTGCAGCCTTGCGGTACTCCGTGTAAGCGGCGACCTGAGGCATTCCAGGGGCTGCCCTGTCGAACGCTCGACCTGCCTGGAGGAAGTCCTTGACGACAGGAGTCATCTCAAACTGCCCAGGGATGATCAGTCTCTCGAAGACACCCTGGATGTCGTCGGAAATCTTGATCTCCTTGCCCACCATCTTCTCTGCGCCAGCAAAGCGGTGCCTCTTACCGGCTCCGGTGAAGACGTAGTAGATTTCTCTCAGCCATCCCTTGAGCTTCTCGAAGACATCCTTGAGGTAGGCATCCTTAGCGGCTGCACTGCTTGGATCCTTGAGCCACTTTGTGAATGCCTGGGCGAAGGCCTCCTCTGCTTCCTGACTCCACTCCCTCTCTTGCAGGGGCAGCGTCTTGTCGCCAGTAAACGCCTTAGCCCCTATCTGGTCTTCAATCCACTTCGCTGCAGTCTCAAGCTCTGAGGCGGGAAGGTCTCGACGGAAGACGTGACCCACCTCGTGGATCATCGACGTGAAGTCACCATTCTCGAAGACGGAGATGAGGGCTCTTCCAGAGTCGGTGAACTGGACCATTGCCTCCTTCGTGAGCCCGCCCTTGGGTGCGGTGTCCTTGACGAACAGCTCATCGAAGATGCTGCGAATCTCATCATCAACCTTGGTGAGCTTCCCTGACTTAATCAGGGGAGACATGATCTCCTTGATCCACTCCTTGAACCTCGCGAAGATTTCTCCCAGCCCAGTCCCAGCGGGTGCCTTCCCGGTCTTCAGGTACAGCTCAAACGCCTCAGCCCAGGCCTCCTCCATCCCGATGGACCACCTGTCGCCCACCTTGCTGAAGCCAGATACCTTCTCTGCCCACTGAGTCGCTCGCTCCTGAAGCTCAGGCGAAAGGTCTCTGCGGAAGAAGTGACCAAGCTCGTGACCAAGCGTCCCTGGCCTTGCCGACTCGAACAGGAAGATGAGAGCCTTCTCCTGCTCTCCAAAGACAATCATCCCCCTGCTGGCGTCCAGGGCCTCTCTGCGGAAGATGCTCTTGTAGATTTTATCCGTTAGATTGCCATACAATCTCCAAGCCTCTTCTTTTTCGTCCTCAAGCTTCCAGAAGCGGGCTTCCGCCTCGCGCCACTCCTTGGTCTTGGTCGTTGCTTCCTCAGACTTCTTTAGCCCTAGCTCTTCCCAGCTCTTAGAGAGGGCGGCGTCGGGGTCATCAGCAAGGTCACCCCTTCTTATAAGGGTAAGCTTCCGCGACTCGCCGCGCTCATTAACCCAGAAGACAAGCTTGTCGCTCCAGTTCTTATCCTTGTTGTAGGCGTCAACGCCAGCCAGCTTGTTTAGTCTGGATTCATCACCCCAACGAAGTTCATCTGCCGCCTTGAGCGCCTTCAGCCAGGCAGCGTGGGCGCTTTGTACATCCTCGCTTGCCTCCTTCGCTGCTTCATAGGCTGCAAGCTTCTGCTGATGTGTAGCCACCTCATCAGGTGCCGGCTTCCGTGCGTCTTGCTTGGCTGCAGCCTCTCTAAACTCTTCAACAGGCAGGAGCCGAGGCTCTACGCCCTCCTTGGATACGAAGCCGTCGAGATACCCCTCCTCAAGTTTCCCTAGAATTTCGTCGGCAAACTGAAGGAACCACTGCTGCTTATTGTCGTATTCTGCTTTTTCGGATATCCAGTCATAGTCATTCGTGATGTTCCTCTTGATCTCATCAAGCTCGTTCCCTCTGCCAGAAACAAGCTTCCTAGCGCTCTGCTCTGGAACACCGGCCCTGCGAAGCTCGTGGATCGCCCAGGCCCGGAACTCCTTGGCCTTCTCAATCTCATCCAGCTTGTCGCTAGGGAACTCACCAAGCTTGGCAGCGACCTTGGTCTCTGCAATCTCAGCCTCAGTGAGCCCCTTGGCCCACTCAGGGACATCGGCTGCAGTCTCCTTGGCTGCGGGCTTCGTGCCCTCCGGGGAGACCACCTTTACCCCTGCGACCTTCCTGACGTAGTCGTCCCGGTACTTGCCACCAAGCAAGTCCATGAAGTCGTCAAGATCCTTGGGTGTCGCCAAGCTCCACTGCCAGGGGAGCCCGCCCTTGCCCTTGCGCTTGGCCTTGCCTGTACCGCCGATGATCTCCACGGGCTCTAGGTCTGGATCTATCTCTCGGATCATTCGCCCGAGAACCTCATCCTTGTTCTTGGCTGTGCGGACATGAAGCCTGGACAGGAACTCTTCGGCTGGCCTTCCGCTGGCCTTTGACCATGCGCTTGCCCTGGAAGCAGCAAGCTTGGCATATGCGTCACCCAGCTCGGGGGAGGCTGCGGCGGCCCGCATCTCAGCGAGCACACGCTTGCCCTCTCCCGTCTTAAGCACGCTCTCTACGAGGCTGGCCTTGCCCCGTGGAGCCTCGCTCCGGGAGCGGAGAATGTTCGGGTCGTCAGTGGGTGCGAGGTTGGACGTGGACTTGATCTGGTTAGGCTCGAAGGCGATGTACTCAGTTGTCCCGTCCGACTGCTTCCATATCTCACCGTCATACCCATTCTTCCTAAGGATATCACGACGAAGCTTCGCAACCTCTCTCTCCCTGTTTTCCAGCCAATCCTCAGGCTTTTGCTCTCTTCTTGCTTTTTCAATGGCTTCTGAAAACTCTCTTTTGAAATCAGAGTCTTTCGTCACACCATTGATATATGGGTTCTGTATGGAGAGGTATACCTCATAAGTGTGTGGAGTTTCGGTGGGCCTGCTCTCTGCGTACTCATCTGCCACCTTTCGGCTATCAGTGAAGTAGGCACCGCTTGACCTGTATCCCCAATCTGTCTGGCCGCTAGATCGGGTTCTAAACACCTCCTCCTCAGCTCTCTTTGAGGGCGCTCGGCCAAGGGCATCCAACTCCCTCTGGAGGGGAGCCAGCTCCTCTGTGACGAACTTTCTCCTCTCCTCTCTCCTCTCCTCTTTCCGCCACCACGCTTCGCGCAATGGATCAACTCTCGCCTCTTGCTCCATCTCCCTCAAAAGCTTGTTGCCTGCGGCTATTTCGCCACGGAGTCTTTCTCGTTCGGAGAGAATTCGTTCTCTCTCAAGATTTGAAACTCTCGCGGCCTCGTCAAACCTGCCCTCTGGCGTCCCGTGGTACACCCTCAGCGGCTCACCCGCGTCATCGACCACCTTGGACTTGCCGAACCACCTCCTGAACTCAGGGGAGTCTGGAGCCCTTCTCCCCTCACTTCGTGAGTAGAGAATCCTCGGGTCGTCAGGAGAAGGACGCCTTCCCACGGGGGCGTCCATCAGCTTCTCAGTGGATCTGATGAGTTCCGTAAGGGCACTCATGTGCTCCTTGTCGATCCCAAGGAGGTCGGCAACAGCTCTCACGAACCTAGTCCACAGTGGAGCCTCTGCAAACTGAAGTTCGGCCAGGGTCTTTTGAAACCTTGGGTTCGTCATCCCATAGGCAACAAGCTCATGGACATCGAGATCCTCTGGAGCGCCAAACTCTCGCAGGAACTCCGACCGGGTACCGTCGAACTCTTCAAAGAGTTCCCTTCGAAACTCCTTGACCTCACCCAAGAGAACATCGAGTTCCTCTGCGGCATCCTTGAGGGCCTGTGGGGCGTCAGCCCTAGCTGCAAGATCGAGCCTGTGCGATGTTGCTGCGTGAACAAGCTCGTGTGAAGCAGTCTCTAGAGACAGGCCGCTACCACCCTTCGACCCATCGCGGAGCCAGACAATTTGATGGGTGGTTTTATTGTTTCTAAGAAGCACCCCTCGGGATCCACCCGACATGACACTGCGGGGGGCCTCGACACCATCCCTGGCAACCCGAACCACGGTCTTGTCCCCATCGAGCGCAGACGCAACCTTCCGCATAATCGGCTCAGTGGGTCCGCCGGAAGCGGACTCGGCAAGCCACTTAGCCACCCCACTTCCGGTCTTTAGCCTGTCTATCTCGGACCCAAACTCTCTCCAGCCCAGTCCAGGGATTCCGGTCAGGTCAGGGTCGGGGCCATAGGCAAGATCCTCCATGTTGGGGACAAGCTTGGTCGATGTTGGCCCGTCATACTTTGGAAGCTCCTCCAGCGCCTGCCCCTCGCTCCGCGAGTAGAGGATGCGGGGGTCGCTAGGATCCCAGGTGCCTACGTTCTGCGCGGACTTGATCTGGGTGGGGTCGAAGGCGATATATGAGTCGCTTAGCGTGTCAGTGCCGCCGATATCACGACGCCCTTCCTCAATGTTTTTGTAGACTATTCCGTCGTAACCGTTTCTTCTTAGAAACTCCTGAACTGGCGCGGAGTCTCCAACCATGTCGACATCCTCTATGAGGCCTCGACTTCCGCCACTCCATAGGGAAAAGTCAAGGCCACTGTCGTCAGCAAGATATCTTGCTACAGACGGGCCATCCCACATGTCTCCCATATCTGGCATTCGATACGGGTTTTCAATCTTTAGATAAGCCGTTACTGTTCTTGGATCTCCAGATCGCGGATACCTAGCCTCGCCCAGCGCCCGTAGTCGGTCTTCGGCAGCGAGTGCTGTGCCAAAGTGTGCGCCCATGTCGGTATCGGTTAGGAACTCATCAAAGTCAGCAGTAGTCCCGTGATAAACAACCAACGGCTCGCCAGCCTCATCCACAACCTTTGAGTCACCGAACCAAGCCTTGAACTCGGGTGAGTCCAGAGCGTAGAGCGGCTTGCCAAGAACCTCGCCAGCAAGAATGGTCTCCATAGGAGATGCGTCGAAGCCCGTGGCCGCTTCTCTTCTCCTGAATCCGATGAGTGTCTTGCTGTACCAAGCAGGGCTGTAGCTCTCTGGGAGCCTGTTCCAGGCAGCCCACGTCCTCGCCCTGGCCTCAAGGATCTTCAAGAAGGTGTCAGCCTGATCCTCGGCAAGCCCCTTGTTCTTGGGGTGCATCAGGAGGAACTGTTCCTTGACCTGATCCTGAATCATGGCCTTGTGGTCAACCCACTCCTCAGGACTCGTCCTGGGGAACTCACCCCTCTCCCTCAAGGCACTGACGATCTCATCCGTGCTGCCCGTGGGGGTCTTGCTGATCCACTGGGCAATCTCGTCGTCGGACATGCCACGCAGCTTCAGCACGTCTGCGATGAGAGCCCTAAGCTCGTCTGAGTTTGCCCAGACACGGTTCTTGAGCAGCGCAGCGAGTGCCTTCCGCTTGCCACGCATCTCCTTGGCAAGCTCGATCATGTCCGCGCTCTCTTTGAACGCTCCAATCTCTGCAGACTGTCTGTATGTATCCAGAAGGCTCTGCCTCAGGACTGTATCGAGCATCCCAAGGTTGACCTTGACGGACTGAAGGGCTTCGCCCCGCTCAGCCTTTGTCGCCCTGTATGTGCTGATGTCCATAACATCGTCAACGATGCCCTCAGCCACACCGAGCTTCTTCAGCTCAGCCTTCAGGGAGGCTGCAAACTGATCCTTGAACACCGTAAGGTCAACACCGCTCTCAGCAGCAAGCTCGGCAAGAGCATCTCCACCACGCCTGGAAGCCTCCTCGACCCTCCCAAGAAGGTCATCAAGCTTCGCCACCCCCACAACCGCACGAAGAATTTCCTCGCTAGCACGGTCGTGCCTACCAAGCTCCTTGTAGGAAAGGGCGAGCCCCTTCACACGGTCAGGGTCGGCAAGACCCTTGGTCATCTCATCGACCTCTCGCATGAACTCAGCGACACGCTGCCGCTGGGTGGACATCTCCTGCTGCCGTCGAAGCTCGATAAGCTCCCACCTGCGGGCAGAGCCCCCATGCCTCACTCCGTCAATCGGCTCCCACCTCTTCGTGCCGACACCCTCATCGGCTGGCTGCCAGATCTTCTTTCCATTGTTCTCTACGTACCGCCCATACTTCTGGATCGCCATCGGCTGGGGCTTCTCGAAGAACACGATCGGCTCAACGACTCGGCGCACACGCTCAAGGTAGGGAGCCCTCTTAATGGCAGCGTAGGTAAGCCGAGTCCTGAGATCATCAAACCTTGAAATCAAGGCAAGATTGTCGAAGGCCTCGCGCCCAACGAGCCTCTTTTCCGGCCTGACAGACGAGACAAGGCGACCGAATACGTCAGTCCTGGGCTCAAGCTTTGCGAGGATGTCTTCCGGCTTAGTCCACTGAATGGCTCCAGACCAAACGTCGGCACCGTTGTCTACATCGACACCCTTGTACTCAAGCTTCACACCCGTGGGGACCATGCCGTCAGAATCTGCCTTACGCATGATCTCAGCCCAGGCCTCCTCAGCCCTGGCATGCCGCATGTTCCCAGAATCCGTAAGCCTGATGCTGTCACTGATAGCGCCAACGCCATCGCCTTCAAGAACACTGATTTCCGCCTCGTCAACTGCGGACGAAGCAGGCCTCTTCCTGTTTGGATTGACCTTGATAAGAACGTCATCAACAACGTGCTTGTATTCCGGCGCTCGCAGGGTCTTCAGCAGGTCAACAGACTCAGCTCCATAAATCTGCGTGAGACCGTGCTGCCTCATCGTGTCAACGGCGGCAAGGAGGTCTACCGCCTGATCTGCCTCAGCCTGCTTTGCTGCGTCCTCGATCTGCCTGGGGGTCAGAGGACCAGAAGCTGCCCCCTCAATAAGGCGCGCCTCTTCGGCAGCTTGGGCGCGTCGGGCCGTGAGAAGCCTCTTGCCCTGACGCGTAACCGAAACTGCACCTGCCTTGGCAAGGCCTGGAAGCGACACAAACATGAGCGGATCAACAAGGATCTGACCAATCAGACCGGAGAACTCATGACCACCCTCAGAGCCACGCTCAACAGCCTCCCGCCTAGCGACAGCCCAGTCTGAGTAGCTCGTACCTCCGGGAACGACCTGGGCCACTGCTCCACCAAGGGTGTATCCGCCCTTGGTAAAAAGCTCAGCCGCAGTGTGGGCACCCTCGTCTGCCCACTTGTCTAGATAGTCAATCCTCTCTTGGCCCTTGAGGTTTGGGAGAACGACATCTGCCCCCATATGCCCCATCTTGAAGAGCATCTTGAGGACTTCCTCTCCGTCCTCAAAGTCGCCGTCAGATTTGGAATAACTCTCAGCAAGAACATCTAGGAAGTCATCATCAGAGTCATCGCCAAGGATTGACTTCTTGGCGTAGTGGTACGCAGTCCGAACAAGCGCCCTGGCCGGGCGAGCTGTCACGTTGTCGAACCAAGCAGCCGCTGTAGCCAGACCACTTACAGCCTTCCAGCCAAATCCGGTCTTCTCCTGTGCCCTCTCGACAGTCCCAGGGAGCCACTCTTCCGCGAAGTCTTCGAGGATTCTTGCCCGCTCCTCGTCGTCCCTGGCGCGATTCCAGCGGGTCAGCATGACCCTGCTTGCGTCAAAGTATTCTGGCGTGTTCCTGACGCTCTCAGGGGCGCTCTCGATCATCTCAACGGAGGGCTCCTCTGAGACCTCCCTTGGCAGACGCTCGATGATCTCCCGACTGTCAGTCAGGTTCTCGATGGAGTTCGGCTCTACTGTGGGGTAGCCAGCCGCTCTTCGGGGCTCTGGGGTGGGTGGGGCAGTGTCGGCCTGCTCCTCACCCAGAAAGAATGTATCTGGGTCGAAGCCATACTTCCTGAGAAAGGCATCGTCCTCACTATCGGCAGGCTGCTCCTCATCCTCACTATCGGCAGGCTGCTCCTCGCCCAGAAAGAACGTATCTGGATCAAAGCCATACTTCCTGAGAAAGGCATCGTCCTCGCTCTCGGCAGACACAAGCTCTGGACCGGGCTCGGTCTCTGCAAGGTCTACGCCTTCAAAGAATTCCTGGGCCATGGCGGCTAGAGCGAGCCGAGTGAAGATGGATCGAAGCTAACTCCAGACCCTTCTGCACCGCCGACAGCCTCAACGTCTGGCAGAGAGAATCTTCCCTCTGTTGGGTCAATGCGCTGCAGATTCTCAAGCTCTCCAGAAGAAATTCTCCGCATCTCTTCCCTTAGCTTTTCAGAAACACCTCTGAAGTATTCCCTTGTGCTTGACACCTCTGAGTCGCTCCACTCACTGGGAACCATCGAGCCACCCGGCTCCATCCTTTCTGCAACCCAGCTAGCGGCCTTCTCAACATCCTGCAGCCGCCTTACCTCTGAAGAGTCATTAGCCACACTGCCTTCGCCAACTCCCTTGGATTCTTCCATCACAGACTCATAAGCGGTTCTGATGCTCCCTGGGTCTGGGATCCCTTTGATTCTTCCAAAAACCCCTGCTCCTGCCACTGGATCCTGAATGCTGAACACCGAGCCACTCTCTCTTGGGATTGAACTCCACGCTGAGGTACTTGGCGTCTTCCCGAAGCTCTTTATGGAAACGTATTCAACAGAACTAGGCCCAGTGGGGACACCGAGTCCATGGATCTTGGGAGGAGTAGGCTCTGCCACAGGGCCACTAGGAGCCCCTTCTGGATCGGGAGCAGCCTCCCCCGTTCCGGTGCCGACCTCGGGTGCTTTCCTCTTTGCGGCATCAATGACGAGATCAAGTTCGTCCGGACGGTCAACGAGGTAAGGATAGTTGTTGAGCAGAAACCTTCTCAACTCATCCTCCGGAGCACCCTTCGCTACGAGCAAGGCCGCAGCATCGGATGGACCTATC
>CEOH01033253.1_pt1 | contig 24993 bp, 38 predicted proteins | sample 530311 | NCBI WGS metagenome assembly CEOH01 (sample SAMEA2619923, study PRJEB7988) | marine metagenome | biome: marine biome (ENVO:00000447); feature: deep chlorophyll maximum layer (ENVO:xxxxxxxx); material: "saline water (ENVO:00002010), including plankton (ENVO:xxxxxxxx)" | depth 60 m
GGTTTAGGCTCTGATCCCGCTAGTGATGGATTCCAAGTTAGAGACCTAAAGATTCCGGTTGAAGACGAAAGATTCACAAGAAGACAGCGTGTGCTTAATATAGTCAATACGGATTTTAACAAGAAGCAAGAAGCTGATTCTGTTAAGGCGATGAACTCATTTTATGAGCGTGCTTACAGTCTCATAGGAGATCAAAACGCAAGGGATGCCTTTGATATAGAAAAGGAACCGGCAAACATTAGAGATAAATATGGCAGAAATACTGCCGGTGCTAGAATGTTACTGGCCCGCAGGCTAGTAGAGTTTGGAACAAGATTCGTAACACTCACCTATGGCGGGTGGGATATGCATGATAACATAGCCAATGGAATGAAAAATCAGCTTCCGGCTTTCGATCAAGGTTTTGCAACTCTTATTGAAGACTTGGATGATCGTGGATTACTCGACTCTACGTTAGTGTGTGTGGTTTCTGAGTTTGGAAGAACCCCAAAAATCAACGCTAACGCTGGTCGTGATCACTGGCCAAAAGTTTTTAGTACAATAATGGCAGGCGGTGGCATTAAAAGAGGAATGACATATGGAACCTCAAATGCTACTGCGAGCGAACCAGACCAAAACCCAGTCAATATAGAAGATTGGGCGGCTACTATCTACAATAGATTAGGAATAGTTGCTGATAAAGAATTAATGGCTCCCGGCGAACGACCTATCGAGATTGTTGACGGCGGCAAATTACTAACAGATATTATTACTTAAGGAGTATAAAATGAAGATTAAAATTCCACTAATAGCTATAGCGATACTAGCCGCAATATACTTTGGAAATAAAGAAGAAATTAAAAACATGTTTATAAAGGAGAATCCCGTGATTTGTGACACCTGTGAAAACGAATGTCCATGCCCAGTTCAAGAATGTATATGTCAAGACGCTTGCGAGTGTCCAGATTGCGAGGTGTCATAATGAAATATTTAGCATCAACACTATGTCTCTTGCTTATCCCTTTGTCAGCCGAAGCAGAGCAGCCCGAACGCAAGGTTGTCAAGCCGCCGGTTGTAAAGAGTGTTCCTAGAGACTTTACAAGGCCACAGGTAAAGAAGCCTGCTGGTTTTGGGAAGCAAGAATGGCAAAGACCTCAACAGCCTCAAGTTAGGCCTAGCCATAACTACAGACACGGAAGCATAATAATCGGCAGACCTTATGTTTACCCGTATCAGTACAGAGTGTATCCACCAACGATTCACCGTTACTACTACGGTCCTCCGGTAATTGTTCAACCACAACCTGTTCCTGTTTACCCGTCTCCGTTCAGCGGACTATTTTTTCACTTTAGGTTTTAGTATGAAAAGAAGAGAATTTTTATCATCATTAGCTGGTGTGGCCGCTTTAACCCAAACGCTAAAAGCTAATCAGCAACAGTTAAAGAAAAATGGTAAATCTGCCATCCTCCTCTGGATGGGTGGCGGTCCGTCAACTATGGATATATGGGACTTGAAACCAGACGCACCAACCGGAGGGCCATTCAAGCCTATTGCTACAACTGGCGATGTGGAGATTTGCGAACATATGCCGCTAATGGCAAAACAGATGCATAACATGGCTATCGTGCGAAGCATGAGTACCCGTGAGGCAGATCATATGCGTGGACGATACTACATGCATACTGGCTATGTTCCTAACCCAAGCATGGTTCACCCTAGTTACGGATCTGTCATCTCTAAGGAATTAGAAAAACAAGATCTACTAATTCCACAGTTTGTTTCTGTAAATGGGCCAAGTCACGGGGCTGGTTTTTTAGGTGCCCAATACGATCCATTTAGTGTAAATAGCGATGGTAGAATTAGAAACCTAGACATGAAGATAGATCAAAGATTCTATCAAAGGGCACATGTACTAGACATGATAGAAACTAATTTTATTAATAACAACAGAGGGTCTCTAGCAAAAGAACATCAAAAAGTTCTTAGGAAAACTTTTAATGTTTTAACAAGTAAAGAAATGGATGCTATGAAGATAGCCGGTGAACCAGAAAATATTAAAGAAAGATATGGCGACAACGGCTTTGGTAAGGGGTGTCTAATGGCTAGGAGGCTAGTAGAAGTTGGTGTGCCTTTTATTGAAGTTGGCTTGGGAGGATGGGATAATCATCAAAACATCTTTCCAACGCTAAGAGATACAAAACTACCCATGCTAGATCAAGGCATGAGTGCATTAGTAGAGGACTTAGAACAGAGAGGGTTACTGGAGGACACAGCTATTATATGGATGGGCGAATTTAGTAGAACTCCACGCATTAATCAAAACGCTGGTCGTGACCACTGGGCACGAAGCTGGAGCGTGGTTGTAGGTGGTGGTGGCATGAAAGGCGGCATAGCTGTTGGTGCTACAAACGAAGATGGTACAAGAGTAGAAACAGAACCATATTCCTCCCAAGATGTTATGGCCTCAGTATGCAAGGCTCTTGGCATTTCGCTACAAACTACTTACACAAGTAAAAGTGGGCGACCTATGAAGATAGCTAATTCAGGAAAAGTAATTACTGAACTATTTTCTTAGGGGTTTAAGATGAAATTTTTTAAATGTGCCGTATATATTATTTTTCTATTAACATTAGCAAATCTTGCTTTTAGTGCGTATATGTTTAGGGAGCTTAGAAAACCTAATATTATTGTGGCTCCCGATCCAGCACTTAGAGAAATAAAAGAACATTCGATGATGAGAGATACACAACTACTTCAAGGAATATTAATGATACATCACGACAGGGGGATGCATCCTCCCGGAACCCAAGTTCTGTGTCCTTTGTGCGATAATCAAGAAAAACAACTAAAGTCAATTATAGTACAAAAGGAGAACTAAGATGCCACTCCCAGAAAAAGGAAAAGACGAATCAAGGGAAAGTTTTATTTCTAGGTGCGTGTCTAGCGACAAGACTAAAAAAGAATTTCCAGAACAACAGCAAAGAGTAGCTATGTGTATGTCTAGAGCCACAGAAGACTTACCAGCGATGGCTTCAGCTGACTTCAAATATAATATTGAGACATTTGGTTATACGGAAGAAATTACGGAAGATAATTTCTATATCCCAGCAGAGGCAGAGTATGTAGACTTCCAAGACACAGAAGAAGAATGGGATATAGCTATAGCAAAACCGGGCCTTTGGGAAAACATACGAAAGAAGAAAGAGCGTGAAGGTAAAAACTACAAGCCCGCCAAAACAGAAAAAGAAGGTAGACCAAGCCAAGAAGAGTTAAAAAAAGCACAATCAGATAAGCCGGGACCAAAAGATCCTCGCAGGACACCCGCACCAAAGAAAGACCAGAAGAGAGGCTCCAAGAAAAACAAACCAGATAGTGCAAAGAATCCTAGTGGCAAGATTACATTTAGTAAAGAAGTAACTAAACAACTTTCAAATAAAGTAAAGGAACACAATGCAAAAGGCAAAGGTTCCAAAGCTAGCCTTGGAATGCTTAAAGCGGTATACAGAAGGGGAGCTGGTGCTTATTCCACTAGTCACGCACCAAAGATGAGTCGTCACGGCTGGGCTATAGCTAGAGTAAACGCCTTTCTAACCTTACTAAGAACCGGAAAGCCCTCAAACTCGGGCTACACTCAAGATAATGACTTGTTGCCAAAAGGTCATCCTAGAAAGTCAAAGGCTGAGGCGGCTTATAAATATGAAAACCCTAAAACCGGAGAGGTGTTTACTTTCGTCAGAAGGGGCAACTACAAGAAGGATGGCGTTTCTCTTGTATATAGAGGAGAAGCAGCAGAATACCAAGGGCGTAAAGTCACCTTGAACAAACCCTTCAGAACTCCCGATGGGCCAAAGAAGTTTGCGGTCTACACCAAGAATGGTTCTGGTAAAGTCGTTATAGTTAGATTTGGCGATCCTAACATGGAGATCAAAAAGGACAACCCTAAAAGACGTAAGAGCTTTAGAGCTAGACACAAGTGCGACACAGCTCCCGGCCCCAAATGGAAGGCTAGGTACTGGTCTTGTAGAATGTGGTAGCTTGAAAAATCCATATGAACCCCCCAAAACATATACAAAAAAGAGTGCAGAACGCCACTATCACTTTGATAATAGAGAAGATACAGATTGGTCTGGTTTTTTCTTTGTTATCATCATTCTGTTCATAGTATTGTTTCATCATGTATTAATTGATTTCTTTGTAGGTGTCTTTAAAGAGGTTTTGTATGGGGTATAGAAACCTAACCATAAGAGGAAAAAGAGATGGTTTTGGTTGTCAGCTAAATGCGGTGTTATCTGGTCTAGCCTTTTGTTACAATCATCCGAACTATAGATACGTCCATACACCCTTTTGCAGTGTATCTCACGGATGGAGAGAAAACACAGATGAGCTGAATAACCTGATTGGAATACCGGATGGTAGGCATGGAAAGAGAATACATGTTGTATACCGATATATGGCCCAAGTGTTTAAAGATCCCAACCATTTTTATAATACTAAAACCTTAGATTACATAAGACAATTTTACTGGTCTACCCCTAAACCTGAACCCGTAAAAGAGGATATAGTGGTACACATAAGAAGGGGAGATGTACAAAGACACAGGGGAGGAGATAGAGCGAGAAGATATATTCCCAACGCTTGGTATAATGCAACAATACCCCAGTTAGCAAAAAGATATCCAGATCATTACACGATAGCCGTGCATTCAGAAGGAGAGATGGATGAATTCAAACCCATAATGGACGGCTGGCCAGAAGATTTAATACAAAGAACTAAGTGGAAGTTATCAAAAGGAACTGGAGTTCCGGAGGTAGGGCATGTCGGTGCCCATGATCAAGAATATATACTTCCAGTTACTTTTCATGAAATGGTAACCGCAAAGGTATTACTGCAAAGCAAAAGCGGATTATCTTACACCGCTTCACTTTATTCCGAGGGAGACATCTTCTTTTTATCTAGTGGGGCAAATGGCCAACAAACCGGCTTATCTCACTGGAAGATGGCCCGACATGAACTAGAACCCAAAGAGCCTATTTTTAAATGATTAATTTAATTGCACCTATAAATAGTTTAGGGTATGGGGTAGCTGGATATAATTTATTCAAAAATTTATTAGCGGAACACCGCACCACTGCCCTTTACCCTATTTCAAAGCCTGAATTTATTGACGAGTATATACAGGCCGGATTGAACAATAGGGATGATCAAACCGTAAAACCTTGTGTTAAGATATGGCATCAAAATGATTTATTTCAATTTGTAGGACATGGAGAACATATAGGGTTTCCCATATTTGAACTGACTGAATTTAATGAGGAAGAAAAACTAAGCCTTGGTCATTGTGATAAGATATTCGTTTGTTCCGAATGGGCAAGAGGGGTAATTCTAGACCAAATGACTGGTCGTTTCTCTGAGGATCGTGTACGTGTTGTGCCACTTGGTGTAGATACAAATTTGTTTCAACCTTCTCTATCTTCCAGACCCCAAACTGTCTTTTTTAATTGCGGTAAATGGGAAAAAAGAAAAGGGCACGACGTGCTGCTAGAATGCTTTAATGCCGCATTTGAAGATAGGGATAATGTAGAACTTTGGATGATGTGCGAAAACCCGTTTATAGGGGATGCTAATAATGGGTGGGCAAACCTTTACAAATCTTCTAAACTAGGTTCAAAAATAAGACTAATTCCCAGACAGCAAACGCATAAAGATGTGTATAACATTATGCGGCAGACTGATTGTGGTATCTTTCCAGCAAGAGCTGAAGGCTGGAACTTAGAACTACTAGAGATGATGGCCTGCGGAAAACACGTAATCGCTACAAATTATTCGGCTCACACAGAGTTCTGCAACTGTGACAATACTATGCTAATAGAGCCAAATGGTTTAGAGCAGGCTAAAGATGGAGTTTTCTTCTCTGGTGAATATGGAGAATGGGCGTCTTTAGGCGAAAATTCTAAAGAACAGTTGATCAGTTATATGAGATCTTTTCATAAGAGCAAGCAACAAGAGAATAAGCTAAATGACAACGGTGTCAATACCGCAAATATTTTCACTTGGCAAAACTCAACCCAGAGGCTTATAGATGGACTCTAACTTCAAAACACCCAGATCTATTCTAAATCACTACAAGAGTGGCTTTACAGGTGCTATATGTGATAACGAAGACATTAAGAAACTACTAGGTGAGCTACCAATGCCTATATTTGGAGCGGCTGCTTACGATCTGTATGGCTCCGGAGAAGGTAAATTAAGTTTGCCTTTTAAATATTTACTTGAATTCGATTCTGGTTTCGGTCCGGCAGAAAGACAAACGACAGGCGACTGCGTTTCCCACGCCACCAGAAACGCTATCGACATCACTAGATCTGTGGAAATCAAAAATGGTGAGCGGGAAGACTTTGTAACTAGAGGTGCTACGGAGGGTATATATCAGTCCAGAGGCCATCGTGGACAAGGTATGACGTGTAGCGGGGCTGCGAGATATGTGCATCAATCGGGTGGCATACTGTTAAGGAAAGACTACGGTAAAGTTGATCTTTCTAAATATAACTCAAGTTTAGGAGCTAATCATCGTATTCCCGACAGCATTTATAAAACAGAGGCTAAGAAGCATCAAGTCAAGACAATATCTAACGTCAGAACAGTCGAAGAAGCTAGAGACGCTCTTGCTAATGGTTATGCTATGTCTGTATGTTCTGGGTATGGGTTCAGTAGTCGTAGGGATGGTAATGGCATTGCCAAACGTTCTGGCAGTTGGTCTCACGCTATGGCTTGGGTCGCTTGCGATGATTCTCGTAAGACTTTAAACGAAACGCTCTTCTTGGTTCAAAATAGCTGGGGAGCTTGGAACTCCGGACCGAAAACTCACGGTCAACCAGACGGAAGCTTCTGGATTAGAGAAAAAGATGCTAGAGGCATGTTGTCTGGCGGTGGTGCTTGGGTATTTAGTGACGTAGAAGGGTTCCCAGCTAGAAAAGTCGAGTGGACAATAGATGAGGTTTTTTAAATGAATATAAAACAAAGAGCCGTTATAGGCGTTTTAGTGGTATCCGGCTTCATTTTTTTTCAAGTTAATAGAAAATCTTCAGAAAATAACTTGACAAAAGACGATGTAAACTCTATAATAGAGACAGTAGAACAATCGTTTATTGACGCAGAGGTATCTGTATTAAAAATAACTCCTGAGCCAGACATTACTCCGGAAGGGCCAAATCCAGATCCGGAAAAATGTATCTGCAAAGGAACAGGTAAGATAGTGCAAGGGGATGGGCATGTGTCGCCATGCCCTTACCACGCAAAAACAGATTCTCAGCCAACTATACAAACATACATAGTTCCTAGATTTAGATTATTTAATTTTCTAAGACCTAGAGGCTGATATTAATTGTTTATGAACGGTCGTTCATTTTTTTAACTTAACTTTTTTAGGAGATCTTTATCATGGATAAAGTAAAATCTTTGCTCACTTCTCGTCGATTTTGGGTTTCTGCTGTTGGCTTGGCTGCCGTAGTAGCGTCTGAAACTTTGGGTATTGAGCTGAATCAAGAGCAGATCGTTGGTGTTGTCACCATTTGTGTGGCGTGGGTTATTGGTGATACAGTCCGCGAAACCAAATAAGAGGTTAACATGCTTTCAAAAGTACTCTCTGAACTCTCACCGGTTCAATGGATTTTTATTGGCTTAGGTTTACTAATCATGCTGCCCACTTTACTGGAGTGGCTTAGTAAAGCTAAAGTTGTAGCCTCAGATAAACTCGGGTCGATTAGTACACCCGTGTCTGGGCCTAAGCTAAAATCTGTTACTAATACAAATTCACTTACCAGTATAGTAAGCAAATGGGAATGTTTATACGAAGCCTGTCAAGAGGCTAAATTGGAAACTGCCTGCTCTAAAATAGAAGAGGTCTTTCCTTTATTGACAAAGAAGAGTATTAAAGAAGAAAAAACAGATAAAGCTTTTGAAACACTTTAATCTAAGGAGTACCCATGAGTAATAGTATTAGAACAATTTTAGGATTAACACTTGTTATTCTGGGTGTATTTTGGAATGATATTCGGGAAAGGATTCCTGATTTCACTCCTACTCCTGAAGTGGTGATCGCTATTGACGAACCTTCTGAAAAAACTAAAGAAAAAGTCTCAAGTATATCATCATTGGTAACCGATGATAATGATATGATAAATATGGCTATCTTTAATAAGGTTTTCTCTGATAGGCTTCTTTCATATGAAGCAACTAATCAGCAGGTAAACGATATATATACCTTAGCGGGCAAAGCTTTTTTTGAAGATACGTTAAAGGGTAAATACGAAGGACTTTCTTCCGCACTAACAAATCTCATGAAAGAAGAGCTAGGGGTTGAAGTCCATGAATTGACTGAAGAAGAAAAGATAAACCTAAGCGAAGCATTTAGTGGATTAGCTTGGGCCTTACAGGAGAATAACAAATAATGGATATCATTAAAGTAGCTAAAAATAGCCTACAAGCATCGCTTGAAAAAGCTGTTTTTGAAATCAACTCATGCCTATCTCGACCGCAAGAGAAGGGTGCCCTAGAGGATTTCAATAAAGCAATTCATAGTTACACAATGCTTTCGGGACAGATAGGAACATTGAATAAACTACAAGAACAAATTGAAGAACAGGAAGTAGTTCAAAAAGATGAAAAGCAAGATTAGTGTACTGATATTTGAGGCTGATGAAAGATTTAGCCCATTAGACAGCGGTTACTTAAGATTATTAGTAGATGAATCTTTCCAAGTTCCCAGCAAGTACATCTCGACAAAACAAATTGATACTACTATACAAGAACTATATAGCCAATATTGTCATCTAGATGTTAGATATGCCAACCCTATTCTATCAGATGTAAGATTGCATAACTCAGAAGTTGAGATTTTGTATAGAACCATTATTCCACATGGAGTAGTAGGTATTAAAAGGGGACATTTACTACCACCACATTCTTTGGAGCTAGATAGTTTCTATGAAACAGCAATCCTCGAACAACCAAGATCATTATCCCAAAGATACTAACGAGCTACCCTCTGTATCAACTTTGACTATATCCGTAGATACCGCCGGAGAAATTAACTATAATTGCGATTGGGACTCAAGCGAAGAAGGTATTATTGGTATATCTGCAATATTATATAAACTAATGTTAAGTGATTTAAGTATAAAAATTTTTGATGAAATCAAAGCTCAGTGCGTATTAGATGATAATGAGCAAGATTTCCTAGCCATTGAAGAAACTATCAGGAGGTACTCTGCTATAGATGGAAAGACAGGAAAAGAGAAAGACGATGATATAGTTGTTCCACCTGATGAGATTATAAACCTTTAAAATCTGGAGTAGGGCATGAATACTGTAAAAAGAATAGCTTGGAAAAGCTGGAATGCCATAGAAGAAGTTTTATGTTACGAGCCTCAACTAGATATGGGAAACATTGACGACATAGATGATGAAGACGACATGGAGGCCATGAGTCCAGAAATGCCGTTTCCATTTTTTCCAATCATTGAAACCACGCCGAAACTTTTACACACCCCTTTAGGTTTATACCCTGCCGACTCTATGTTTAAACCATCAGATAGATGGGATTGTTGGATAGGGCTAACTAATTTTAGCATAACAAATTCAATAAAGGATGTTTTAAAAAATGATGTAGAGGGAGTTGAGGCATTAAAGATATTGGGTAGATATACTTTTTTCGTCGGTGTTGCCGGACTATTTGATTTTAAAGATGTTAGAAAAGATATCGAGTCAAAGTTATGCGACTACACGGAACAAGAAGTACTGTCTGATAAAGAAACGCAACTAACAGTAGACCTAGTTAAAAAACAGCTAACAAAAAGCAAATACTGGTCTATATTAGTAGCACCTTCAGGCAAAGTAGATTACGTTGTTTCAGAAAGTTTAGATGAAAAATATCTTAGCGGACTGAATGAATTATTGGAACTTAAACAAAACCTTGGTGGAATTATCTTAAGAGGAGATCATGGATAATAAAAAATTTGAAGAATATTGGACAAGCTCGGACATTCAGAATATAATGAATAAGGTTGCAAACAGGTATAAAAACTCTATAGATTTTGACGAGATAGAGTCTATTAAGATGCAAACTGTATGGAAGTGCATAGACAAATACGATCCAGATAGGGGTACTAAATTTACCTCCTACCTATACCAGCAGCTAACCTTCGCTCTTAAAAACAAAATCAAAAAGAAACGTATGGAATTTAACGTAGATATTGTTGATGATGTGGATAGAAAGCAGCAGGAGAGAATGGAAGTGCAGGACATCTTAATGGGGTTAGACCCAGAAGATAGAGATGTGCTAAATAAAAGATACTACCATAACATGACAATGCTTGAAATAGGAAATTCTAATGGCTACAGTAGAGAAACAGCCAGAAGAAGATTAAAGAAAGCACTAAAAATTTGTCAAAAAAATTGTTTTAGTTAATTTTATTTGCGTATATATAATTAGGAACCGGACCTTCTACGGATAATTTGGAATATCATATTGGTAAAAACTTTCTTTTTTCCGTAGGAGGAATATACTATGGCCGTTCCCGGTTCAACTGCAAACTATCTGCGTGGTACAAAAAATACTGCGTATACCGCACAGACTCAAGGTGGTACAATTCTTGGCAATACCGAAACAGGTGATGCCATTACAAACGCCTTGGCTTTAAAAGATAACTCTACCGACTTCGGTAGAATCCCTTATCCTGTAGCAAGCACTACTTCTGGTTCTATAGCCTATAACATTAAGGCTCAAGGATCTAATGGTACTTTCTGTTGGGATGGTGGAACTGATCAGGGTGAAAGATTCGCAATGATGGGCTACAGTACCAAACTTGGTAACTATGCCAATACCGCAATCCAGAAAACTGGTGCTGATCCAAGCAATATGGCTGGACGCAGAGCTATCGCTCAGTTCATGCATCAATTTGGTGCGGACACTACTAGCCTTATTAGAAAGAACCGATTCTCTTATACTGGCTTCTTTAACAATGGTAACAAGATTAGTTCTCGTCACCTCTTCATGAACGCTGCTGGTACTGCTATCGCAGACCCAAGTACTCTGACTGGAAACCTTGTATGGGCACCGGGTGGTTCATCTAGAAACGGCTCTGGAGCTTTGGCTAGCTTCACTGACGTAGCTGCTAACCCAACTCGTGCTATTCCGGGCCGCTTGGTAATGCAGGCGAGCTTTGTTGTAGATGCTACAGAGGGTGATCCTTGGTCCGCTACCAGAGATGGTGGATCTGACTTCTATGACTACAAGCCAATTAACGGCTAAGTCTAATCTGTTTTACATAGCGGGGTCACCTCGGTGGCCTCGCTTTTAACAGTCATCAGAGGGTTTTTAAAATGAACGACACTTGGGATTTAATAAGAAATGTAGCCGAAGTAGTAGGGATGTTTTTCATTCCGGTAATGGCTTGGGTGCTATACACCATTGTCAATCATGGAAAGCAGATAATCGTGTTAGAACAAAAAGTAAATGAGTCCTTGAATCAACGCATGGGACGTATTGAAAAGCGTGTCGGCGGGATTGAGGACAAGATAGAACAGATGAGCGAAAACGTTACCGAGTGCAAAATGGTCGTTAACGACAATAAGCATCTTCAGGGTGAGATTAGTCAGAAGTTTGACATACTCCTTCAAAGGATGAATCAGCAGGGCTAAGACTCTCGATCTTCAAAATAAACCGTTTGTGTTGTAAAAAATAGCACAAGCGGTTTTTTTTATGTTGACAAAATTGATTGTATGGTGTATAATAAGTACAAACCTATAAATAAATTGAAATAACAAAGGATATTCGTATATGCAAGTCAAGAAAAGGAGTGGAGAGAAAGAAGCTTTCTCGGTTGAGAAGATACACAAGGTAGTAGAGTGGGCAACAAAAGGAATAAACGGAGTATCCTTTTCTGACATTGAGATGAATGCAAACTTATCTATTTATGACGGAATCAGCAGCGAAGAAATTCATCAAATACTTATCAAGTCCGCCAACGATTTAATATCTACAAGCTCTCCTAACTATCAGTATGTTGCCGCCAGATTACTCAATATGCATCTCAGAAAAGATGTATGGGGATATGGAGATCAACCAACAGACTTCTTACTATTCCTACAGAGAAATGTTGATAACGGAATATACGATCCTAGTATTTTAGAAAAGTGGAAAGAATCTCAAATTGATTCTTTGGGCAAGTATATATCTCATGGTAGGGATGACCTGTTTACATATGCAGGACTACAGCAACTTATAGATAAATATCTCGTCAAAAATCGTAGCACCGGAGTAATCTATGAAACTCCTCAGTTTGCCTACATGTGCATTGCCATGTGTTTATTCGATACTCTAGACGAGGTAAAGAAAGCATATGATTGCTACTCTACGTTTAAGATTAATCTTCCTACTCCTATTATGGCTGGAGTACGTACTAATATTCGCCAGTTCGCAAGCTGTGTTCTGGTTGATGTTGATGATAACCTTGATGGTATATTCTCAAGCATTCATGCAGTTGGCAAGTATACGGCAAGAAGAGCGGGTATCGGACTTAACATCGGAAGAATGAGGCCTATCAACTCCCCGATTAGAGGGGGTGAAGTAATTCACACCGGAGTAATTCCTTATCTTAAAAACTTTGAGTCAGCAGTTAAGTCTACGAGTCAAAATGGATTACGTGGAGGCTCCGCTACGGTACATATCCCGTTTTGGCACTTTGAAATAGAAGACGTTGTAGTCCTAAAGAATAATGCTGGAACTGACGATAATAGAGTTCGTAAGCTTGACTATTCTATTCAGTTTTGCAAACTATTTTATGATCGCTTGATAGCCAATGAAGACATCACGCTTTTTAGTCCTCATGAAGCAGTTGGCTTGTACGAGGCCTTTGGAGACAATGAGAAGTTTGAGGAATTATATTTAAAATACGAAAATTCAAGGTCTTTAAAATTTAGAAAAAAAATACCAGCCAGAAAGTTAGCAGAGAGCTTTGCTCGTGAAAGACTTGAGACAGGACGTATCTATAGTATGAATTTAGACAACGCTAATGAGCACGGGTCATGGAACGTTCCTGTTTACATGTCCAATCTATGTCAGGAGATAATTCATCCTACAGTTCCAATACAGTCTATAGACGATCCCGAAGGTGAAATAGGAATCTGTATTTTGTCGGCATTAAATCTACTAGAGCTAAGTAATGAAAAAGACATAGCAGAAGCCTGTAGAATGGCCGTAAGAACCCTAGAGTCCGTAATAGATTACCAAAATTACCCCGTACTAGCTGGAGAAAACTTTACTAAGAACAGAAGGTCTCTGGGGATTGGTATAACTAATCTTGCTGGGTTCTTAGCTAAAAATAAGCTTACGTATGACGATCCAGAGGCTTTAGAATTAGTTCACGAAACTATGGAGCAAATACAATGGAATTTAATTAGTGCCTCCTGCGAGTTAGCTGAAGAAAAGGGGGCTTGTGAAAAATTCGACGAGACTAAATATTCTAAAGGATTACTACCCATCGACTGGTACAAAAAAAGCGTGGACGATTTAGTTAAGCCTAAATATAATATGGACTGGAAAGAGCTAAGAAAAAGAGTTAAAGAACATGGTCTTAGACATTCTACGCTCTCAGCTATTATGCCCTGTGAGTCCTCTAGCGTAATCCAAAATAGTACTAACGGTATTGAGCCTGTCAGAAGCTTACTAATTCACAAGAAGGCTAAGAACGGCGTTCTGAAGCAACTTGTACCAAATTACCATATGCGAAAAAAATATTATACTTTAGCTTGGGAAATGGAAGACAACAAGGCTATAATGAATATAGCAGCAGTTATTCAAAAGTTTGTAGATATGAGTATGAGTACTAATTTATACTATAACTATTCTCATTATGAAGATGGTAATATACCATTAAGTATTTTAATCAAAGATCAGATATACGGATATAAATACGGTCTAAAAAATTTCTACTATGCCAATACGCCAGACGGAGACGGCGACACAGAGAAAGGCATGAATTGTGAATCTGGAGCATGTGCTATATGAAAACTATATTTAACACCAAAAATATAGACCCAATGAGCCAACCTTTGTTTTTAGGAAAGGACTTGGGTGTACAAAGATACGACGTGGTTAAGTATCCCGTTTTTAAAAGTCTTGATAGCAAGCAGATGATGAACTTTTGGAGACCGGAAGAAATCGAGCTAAAAAAAGATCGTGGAGATTTCAAAGAGATGTCTGACAATGAGAAGTTTATTTTTACTTCTAATCTAAAATATCAGACAATGTTAGATAGCGTTATTTGCAGAGGTGTTCCCACTCTTTTGGAATATGTGACCAATACAGAACTAGAGGCATGTCTCATGACGTGGCAGTTCTTTGAAAAAATTCACAGTCAATCCTACTCTTATATTATACAAAATGTATACGCTGACAGTAGTGAGGTTTTTGGCGGCATATATGAAGACAAGGAGATAATGAAAAGGGCGAACAGTGCTATATTAGATTACAATAACCTAATGAATATGTCTTGTGACCCCACAAAAATCTCAGACCTAAAGAAGCAAATTTATATGACTGTCATGAGTATCAACATACTAGAGGCGGTAAGGTTCTATGTCTCCTTCATTTGTTCTTTTGCTTTCGCAGAAAATAAAAAGATGGTCGGGAACGCAGACATTATCAAATTGATCAAAAGAGACGAGGCTCTACATCTAACTAACACCAAAGAAATATTAAAAATATTGCAGACCGAGGAAAGCGAGGGTTTTGTAAAAACCGCACAGAGATGTGAAGCCGACGCAGTGGAGATGTTTGAAAGAGCAGCAGAGCAAGAAAAAGAATGGGCTTCATATCTATTTAAGGATGGATCAATTATTGGACTCAACGAAGTTGTCTTACATCAGTATGTTGACTGGTTATGCATGTCTAGAAGAAAGATGATAGGACTACCATACGAGAACGTGGGGAAAAACCCTATAGCCGGATGGACTCAAGCTTGGATGAGCAGCGAATCAGTACAGGTTGCTCCGCAGGAGCATGAGATCACTAGCTATAAAATAGGTGCAAGTAAAAACGACCTTGAGGACATGGACTTAGGAGATATACTTTAATGTGGTCTTTAGAAGTTATCATAGCCTTGAACAAAAAGGCACAAGAAGAGTATGACTCTAAAAAGGAAAAAGATGAAGAACAAGATTGAACTATTAGGATATTATGGTAGCGATGAAATAATAGCGTGCTCTGCTTGGACTTCTACCTCTAGAAATCTAACGGAAGACAAACGTAATCGCATTGGTAAGTTAATTAATATGCTGTGGAGTGAAGGACATGAAACACCATTTGAAAAGGGTGTGGTTCATTTTCTTGTTGATACTGATATTGCGTCTCACATACACCTACTTAAGCATAGAATATCTTCTCTCAATGCTGAGAGTGCTCGGTATAAAGAATTAAAAGAAGACAAGTCTTACATACCTCAAGACTGGCCTGAACACTGGAGGGACTTGCTTAGACACCACACAGAGCAAAGCGACAGACTATATCATATTTGCATTGAAGAACTAACGGAGGATTTAGGCAGAAAAAGAGCAAAAGAATCGGCACGATTTTTTAAGACATATAATAGTCAGATTCAGGCTGACATCATGTTTAACATGCGTAGCTTTGCTAACTTTATAAAGCTAAGAAATAGTGAACACGCACAGGTCGAGATTAGAGAGATCGCACAAGAGATGTGGAATTTAGTAGAAAGTATTGAAGGGGAACCGTTTAAGCACACGCTTGAGGCTATTAAATGCCGAATTGTAGGATAATATTTTAGAAGAGAAGTAAAATGAAAATAGAAACATCCAATGGAGATATACTAGACAAAATATCTATACTGATGATTAAATCCGAAAGAATTACGGATGAACAAAAACTTAAAAACATAAACAATGAACTAATAGAACTGTCTCCATGTCTGTTGGAGCTTGCAGATTTTTTCGAGATATTTGAGGATCTTAAAGCAACAAACGAATCGCTCTGGGACATTGAAAATAAAATAAGGGAAAAGGAAATACAAAAGTGTTTTGATGAAGACTTTATAGAATTGGCTAGGTCTGTATATAAGTATAACGACGAAAGAGCAAGATTAAAAAGGTTAATTAACTTACAAAGTGAATCCAATTTTATAGAAGAAAAATCATATACTTGAATACTAATCAATAGCAAGGAAAAAAATGTCAAATAATTTTGCAATGCCTAAATTGAAAATAGCTAATCCTGACTGCACCGAAGTGAGGAGAGTCTATTTTGAAAATACCGATAATTTTGGATATGGTGTATTCGCTACACGGGATATCAAAAAAAATGAAATGATAGAAGAGGGTACGTACTTCTTGACGGGCTTCTTCAACACCAAGGAGGATGCGGAGCATATACGTGGGCTTCCTCAGTACTGCTGGACAATGAAATGTGGTTGCGATCAATGTAAGGATAAAAACGAACTACAATATATAGTAACTACAGGAAACACAATGTTATACAACCATTCAGAAGACTTTAATGCGGTTGTATCTATAGTCAGATCAGAGCGTATTGTTAGGATTTACGCCAGAAGAGACATCACAAAAGATGAGGAGCTGTTTGCAAACTATGGCAAGGGCTATAACTTTTGGTACCAAAGTAGACACTAGATGAACATTCTTAATTATATCGAAATACATAGTGTTGATCATTGTACTTTATCCTGCAATTATTGTTCACACGACGCAGAAAATGCAGACGTTAAATCTTATTCGGCTGAAGACTACGATAGATGGTTCGATAAGCTTACCAAAAAAGGAATACTCTTTGATAACATATCTATCGCTGGCGGAGAGCCTTTAATAAATAAAAAACTGCCTGAGCTTATAAGTATGTCCCGACGATATACCAACCAAAGGGTTGCAACGATGACTAATGGCTGGTGGCTCAGTAGCGACAATTCGGTAAGGAAGCAGGCAGACAGATTGGTTGGAGTAGACGATCTATGCGTAACCATATATCGCCCATACGTTGAAAAATTTGGCGGATTATCCGCAGTAGAAGAAAGGCTTGATTATCTACAGGAATTAATGCCCGGACTAAACATTGTAAGATGGGGTCAAAGAATAGTTAGAGACTTCGGTAAAATAGAATTTACTAACGAAAAAAAAGATACTGTTCCAGATTTTTATTGTGCTTTTATGGGGTGTAAGCAGCTATTGCACACGGGTATATTATTAGGCTGCTGTGCTTCTAGGCGTGTTATTTCCATGCCAGCGGTAGATAAGTTTAGTATACAGGCCGACTTCAGTAAGGAGGAGTTTGTCTCGTGGTATAACAAGAATCCTCTCGATCTTTGCAATCATTGCTCAATAGGAACTGAGGGGGTAACATATGTAGAATGGACCCAAAAAAAGAAAGATAACAATGACAAATGATGAAAGATATGGTGGCATTGTAGATTCTCTTATTGATAATATCTTAGAGAGATATGGTATCTCTGAGGAGCTAATAAAGAAAATTACTGGTATTATTGATGGCGTGGTAAAGAATGTCTCAGTCCAAGAAATCGGAGATGAAACATTTATAACGATACATTTGAATAATATTAATTTAAAATTCAAGAGGTGAATTTAATGGACAAAATTACTTATGACGACAGAGAGCCTATGAATCCCGACCAAAAAGCTAGGATGGAAATGTTAATGAAGAAACGTAAGTTTTACGATCCTATACATGGAATATCGGGGCTAGTTGAAAATATCACAAATTGGCATCATGAAAGGAATTTGATTGACGGAAGTTCTGATAAAGATCAAGTTTTAAAATTGATGCAGGAATTGGGCGAATTATCCGACTCTGTATGTAAAGAAAAGGATATTAAGGATGATATTGGCGATATGTTGGTTGTTATGATTAATATTTGTGTGAGAAATGATTTGAGTCTTTATGAGTGCTTAAGAACAGCCTATGAAGATATCAAGGATAGAAAAGGTAGAATGGTGGACGGAATTTTTGTAAAAGAGGACGATTAATGAGTATATAATATTGAATGACACCATATTGAACAGGATAACTTAAGTGCCAACACCTATAATCAACCCGCCAAACAGCAGGGTATTCTACGCCTGTCAAGCTGTTTTGTATAAAGAGAGGCAAACAACTACCACCGGTGGGAACGATGTTCCTACATCAAATGCGTTCTTGACGGGCGTGCAGTCCATTGGTATAGATTCAGAGTTTCCCTTTACACCATATGATGACTTAGGAAGATTTCAGAAAAAGTACGGATCTTATGGACAGCAGCTGTTTACTATTAATATTTCAAGAGTTCTTTCTAACCCCTCGACAACTAGCGATGGAGGAACAGCCGATCTCGGAGAGCCGTTTTACAAGGTCACACCTAGCAACGATTATGAAGCGACACACATGTTAGCTAATGCGAATTTAGGTGCGTGCGGTCTGAGCACCGGTCTGCGTAACTACGACATAACGTTAGTATATGGCAGCGATGGTAAGGAATTCATGGACGGAGGTTTATCTTCTGGTGAGGTCTTTATGTCAACCACATACAGAAACTGTATACTCACAAGTATTTCTTACAATTTTTCTGTAGGGGGAACGGTTACAGAAAATATTACGCTAATCAGCAAGGTGGCAACACAAGACACCCAAACATCAGGATTTACTAACTTATTGGGGACTGCTAAAGACGACGAAGGAAATAATGTAGTTATAGAAGCAGATACCTTAAAAGGGAGAGATATCGACTTTGCAAGCTGTATCTTGCCTGTAGAGGTCGAAAGAATGTTTAAACTAGGTGCCGAAGCAGACAACTGGCAGGGATTTGACGACAACATTTTAGGTCTACAGTCCATAGAGCTAAATGTTGACATTGAATACGTGGATTTGCCAGATATTGGTTTATGGAGAGGAAGCAATATTAACAATCAGACAGCCGCTGGCGATGATGACACTCTGCCAACATACGCTGTTGGAGGACAAGAAGCTAGAAGAGCAGAGGTAAATCTGTTCAGACAAGTTGGCGTTCCGGTAGGTGTTTCTTTTTCCTTCACTGGAATAGCATCGGCACAATATAGAGGCGATATTGCGGCCATCGCAGACGGTTCAACACGGCAAGATTTTGAATTAACCGATACAACCTTTACTAAAATGGACTCTATTGAGACTGACAGTCAAGCCGCAGTTGATGGAGTTAATTCAACTAGACCTTATTATGAGGCAAACAGAGAGTTTAGATTGGTAGCCAAAAAAGGTAATTACGGAGCTAGCGGCTGGACCGGTGCAAATTACTGGCAGTGGCATTTAGGTCAAAAAAATTACCTAACAGCACTATCTTACAGCGGGGGAGACGCGGGAGGTGGAAATGTAGAAGTAACACTTAATTATCAGAATGATCACAGTGACTTTGTAGTATTCAAAGATACCGCCCTAAAGACTATACAAACTACAAAAACATATTAGAGTTGAAAGGCCAAGCATGGCGAGGAAGAGAACAAAGAAACAACCCATTAGACCCTCTCGCAAGAAATTAAAGCCTAAAACAGAAAACCAAGCAGAATACATAAGAGGAATGTCAGAAGCTGATGTTACCTTTTGCTCTGGCCCTGCGGGTTCTGGAAAAACAGCAGTCGCTGTAGGACTGGCTTGCGAATACATTTTACAAAATAAAGTTGATAAAATCATTATAACTAGGCCAGTCGTAGAGTCTGGAAGAGGAATCGGATTTTTGCCCGGAACCCTAACAGAAAAAGTCCACCCCTATATGGTACCGATTATTGAGGAGATGAAGCTGTATTTAGGTTTAGAGACTTTTAATTCAATGAGAGCTACAAATATAATAGAGATATGTCCGCTGGAATACATGCGTGGTAGAAACTTCCATAACGCATTCATGATTCTAGACGAAGCACAGAACGCAACATTTGAACAGATAAAAATGTTTCTAACAAGAATTGGAATGGCATCCAAAGCCGTTGTTAACGGCGACTTGGATCAGACAGACCTAAAGGGCGACTCATACGGAGGGCTTCATGACTGCATGGATTCTCTGCAAAATCTCAACGGTGTAGCCATATGTAAACTCAATGAAGAAGATATTGTAAGAAATGACATTATATCAAAAATCCTACAAAGATTGAAATAAAGTTTGCATTTTCGTTCGTTATACGCTATAATATAGAAATTGAAAAGGAGTTAAAGATGCCTCGTTACGACTTTGAATGCACTCCATGTGCATACTACACAGAGATTACACAGTCTATGGACGCACCGTCTGTGATAGAGTGTCCTGTATGTGGACAGCAGACATTGCAGAAAGCTTTTATCACACCCCCTCGAATTTTTGTAAGAGGGGAAGCAAAAACTGTGGGCCAACTGGCCGAAAGAAACTATAAAGATATGGGCTTTTATGAAAAATCAGAGAGAGTAGAAAAAGATAATAAGGACGGTATGACCACAGAGCAGAAAGAAAAAAGAAAGCTGCATCAGAAAATAACATCCATGACACCAGAACAAAAAATTAAATGGATAAAGAACGGTGACTGATAAGAAAAATCCAATAGTTATAGACGGTCAAGCCTTCCCAGATATGGAAAAAAGACTACACCCTCATATAGCTATCATTACTATGAAAGTAGACGTAAGAGCCATCATGCCAAATGGCATGTTTGACCAGTATATTATGGGAGATCAGGCACTACGTAAGTATGGACTAGCAACAAAGGGGCAGTTTATAATCAAAGGCCACTCAGAAGGCGACTGTCTAAACAAACTTAAAAAAGTATTGGAGGATATTGATGGCAAGACACGAGAATGAAGATGTATCTGACCTTAAGCTGCCGCCAGTTAATGAGACAACCGTTGAGTTTTTTGGAGAAAGAGGCGAAAAGGTAGAACCCAACGTCGGGCTATCTAAATCTGTATCTACGTATCTCAACTACGAGATATTATCTATGCAGTATTTTATACGTGTCGGTAGAGGAGAAATCATTGATCCATACGGTGCAGACTTTGGATATACGAAGTCTAAGTTATCATCAATGTATAAATTTAAAAAAGTTTCAAAAGAAGCTTTTGACAGCTATCAAACGTATTTAAAAACTAAGAATAGACTACACTTTACTAAAGCCAGAAGACTTGTTATGGAGTAAAAATATGAAAAAAGGACCACTTTCCAACGAAGAAAAGCAATTTGTGACCGATAATGTCGGTCAATTCGCTAACGTAGAAGATCTAGCAGAAAACATGAATAGGTCTGTTAGTATTCTTCAGAAATTTATTGATGGTTTACCACCTAAAGGTCAAGATGTCAGCGGATTGTTTGCAAGAAAAGAAGATCGTGGAGTTACCGTGATGACAGAGGCGGCTTCTATGGCTTCGGACGAAAACAAAGCGGAGCGTTCCACATCAGCACCTCCAAGATTCAGACAGTATATCCACAAAATCAAGGAATAGTATACGATGGAATTAGGTACTCATGTATGCACCCATTTCGATGGTTACATGAAAAGGCTCTGTCACGAAGAACTGATGATTAGCTGGCAGATCACGCTTACCGATGGTATTGTGATATATGGAGATTATGAACGTCCCGGTTTACCTAACCCTTGGGAAAGACTGCGGATGCACTGTGCTCTACATAACGTATTGCCTGCAAAGATTGAACTGTATATGTTTGGTGCTGAACACAAAATATTTTTTGAAGACCCTGAAGGGCTAGATGGGGTCTCAATTATGCGTGGAATAGCCAAAGAGCAATCTATGGACGGCCAACAATCACAATCTTATCAGACATTAACTGTGTGTTTGCTAAATGATTCGTGTGAGTATATAGATGTAGCTAAGTACACTTGGCCGCACAACGACTTTGAACAGAAAGAATCTAAAAGAAAGCTATCTGTCAATAACTTGGAGAATATGATTTTTAAAAATGGATCAAAAAAATTGCTCAACCCCGAAGTTCAAAAGCATATCAACGTCGAAACCGTGTAGTGCCGCCCAGTACATAGCCGAGATGGTGTGTATTAGGAGAAGCGAACGGGACAACAAAGGTAGCCTTGAATATAAATTCTGGAACAACTCTAAGAACGAGGAATATCAAACACAGATTAGAGTTGCATCTAAACTAATAAAGAAATTTGGATCGGAGGCTATACTACACTACCTGAACGGCTCGGGTAAAAATGTCTATTCTCTAGGCTTCCTGCACAAAAGCAAAAAGTTCGTTTTGCCGCTAGACTTTGTAAAAGACGGTATAGAAAAGTCCAAAGAACTATTAGATAAACAAAGCAAGATAGAGAAAAAAATTGTAGATTTACCTAAAGGTGAATACAAACCAAGAAAAACGATTCCACAAAAAAATACACTTATGTCGAAACTGAGGAAAGTAGATGGCAACAAAAACAAAAACAAAAACAAAGACTCCTGAATATCTAAAAAAAATAATTAAAGATTATGGTGAGATAATACGTAGCGGCACCGATGTGCTTGAGCAAAAAAAGAACTTCAAAACCATTTCTGTGAGTCCAGCTATAGATATTGCACTTGGCGGTGGAATTAGAGAGGGTAGCTGGCTGACGCTTACCGGAGATCCAAAATCCGGCAAGACAACCACAGCCATGCAGATCGCATCAAATTGCCAGAAAGAAGGGCGTCCGATTATATATCTAGATGCTGAAGGTCGTCTTAAAGATATGAACTTTGAGGTTTCGGATTTAGATCCTAGCAAGATGACTATCGTAGCACCAGAAGATAAGCCAATTCCAGCAGAAGACTTTCTAGATGTGGCGTACAAGATGATGAGTCACCCTGACTACTACGGGGCAGTCCTTATCATTGATTCTATATCTTCGTTAATGCCTAAAAAGGAGTTGGATGGAGACTTTAGTCCCGGCAGAGCTGGACTACCTAAAATTCTTTCCATATTTACAAAGAAGATAGGACAACTATTACCACGTCAGCACGGTCTTATTATTGCTATTACCCACTATATTGCAAACACTGGGGGCTTTGGCAAGGCCAAGCTTGCCGATGGTGGGAACAAAATTCAGTATCAGGCAGATACAAGAATGGAAATTGCTGGAGGTGGAGAAAAGGTATCTGCGGTATCTCCTTGGAGCAATCCTTCCGGAGACAGAATAGGTCAGGTTGTGAACTGGAAAATAATATGCTCATCTATGGGACCGCCGGGAAGATCCGTTCAAAGCTACATACGTTATGGTCACGGAATAGATAAAACCCAAGAAATACTAATGCTTGCATGTGATCTGGGATTAATAGACAAGGCCGGTGCTTGGTTTACATGTAGCTTCATGAGCTTCTTCAAAGATTTAGCAAAGGAAATTAAACCTGATATAGATGTGGAAAATGAGGAAGAACTAAATAAAGCGTTTAAGTTTCAGGGTCAGGAGAATCTATATGTGTTTTTGTCTGAAAATCCAAAGACCGTTGAAATTCTTGAATCATCAATTAAGGGTATGTTATAAAGGAACGATATGAAATGCCACTATTTAAAAAAGATAAAGACAACAAAAAAGAGGACAGAAAAGACGATAGAAAAGATAAGGTAGAAAGTAGGAGGAACTACAGGCTTGAAAAAATCAATGCCTTGAAAGAAAAAATCTATGCCGTTGCCGCTAAAAGAAAATGGCTATTCTTGATTATTGCAGCAGCGATTGCAGCTTATCTCGTATTTAAGTTTGTATAGGAGTATTGAAATGAATTGGGAGCATTTACACAAACAGTCAAAAGTAGTTGATCTACATAACCACGCCATACTTAAGAAGTTCTTGCTAGACAGAGATCTAACAACTAGTAAGACTAAATTTTTGGCTTCATTGTTTAAGAGGGCTTTCTGGCCACTAAGTCAGAGAAGTACGTTCCCACTGATTAAAAAGGGTGGCGTCGATGTGGTGTTATCTACTTGTTACGTTCCTGAGAAAGAATGGGTAGACGATCAGGGGCTTGTTAAATTAGCACTAAAGTTCGCACCAAAAACCAAAAAAAGAGTTTTTGACCAGTTCTACTTCGATGCCACAGTAGCAATGATGGACTCTATAGAGTCGGAGATAGATAAGTATAACGACACTTTTGTAGGAGGTCCGGACGATGGTGCCTTCATTAAGTTGGTCAAGAATAAGAACGAACTCATTGATTGCTTGGCTGACAATGATATTGCTATAATACACTCCATAGAAGGAGCACACAGCCTAGAGGGTATTGACTGCGAATCTTCTAATGACAACTCTGTAGTCGAGGCCGAAGTTTTGCAGCACCTTGATTATTTTGCGGAGCGTGGCGTTGCCTATTTGACACTAGCACACTTTTATCCTAACAAGGTTGCTCATCCGGTATTTCCATATCCAACTTACGGTATTAAAAGAAGCAACTGGAAAAAACTAATGGCGGGATGGGATATGAATAAAGGCCTTACCGCTTTAGGTGCCAAGGTCGTACAGAGAATGATAGATCTGGGTATGCTTATAGATATTGCTCATTGCACCCCTAAAGCTAGAAAAGAAATATATGAGATAGTTGGAGACAGACAAAACCTTGTTATTTCTAGCCACTCTGGATGCTTTGAAATTAATCGTGATCCATATAATCTAGAAGACTGGGAAATAAAATGGATCGCAGATCATGGTGGTGTGGTTGGAATTATCTTTATGAACTACTGGATTAGTCCTATTGACACTCCGCTAGGCATGAAGTACATTGAACAAACAATTAGTCATATGCGAGATGTTGCCGGACCCCATGTAATTGGATTGGGTACAGACTATGACGGATTTACCGACCCTCCTGATGAGATGGTTGACATTTCAGAACTTCCTAGACTAACGAGATATTTACATTCTTTAGAAAGATACTCCGAAGATGAAATCAAGGGATTTCTTGGAGGCAACTCTTTGAATACACTTATAAACGGATGGGGGCAATGATGTCTATAGAAACACACGTTAAAT
>CEOH01035001.1_pt1 | contig 24182 bp, 21 predicted proteins | sample 530311 | NCBI WGS metagenome assembly CEOH01 (sample SAMEA2619923, study PRJEB7988) | marine metagenome | biome: marine biome (ENVO:00000447); feature: deep chlorophyll maximum layer (ENVO:xxxxxxxx); material: "saline water (ENVO:00002010), including plankton (ENVO:xxxxxxxx)" | depth 60 m
AAAAAAAATATGTAAATGCATTACACCCAAATATAAAGGGATATAAAATTATAGCAGATAAACTTTACAACTATATAAATGGTTTATACACTAGAATATGATTATAGTCAAGGAATGTATGAAACCGATTGGTTAGATACATTAAAAAGAACAGGGATAAAATATAAAACCTTGGTCAACGATATGCTAACAGGTCAGCATGTGATAAACAATAAAAGATATATAGAATCTAATATTGATTATTTACAAAGTATTTTAACCGAAGATGATTATCTACTAATGGATAGTGCTTTTGTTTTTGAACAACCCAATCTGGTATCAATGGAAATTGGGGATGTGTATAAACTTTTAAGAGAAAAATTAAAGTATAAGAAAATATTAATATTTCATCCTGATAATGGATTTGGTGATACTGGTGGTGATGATATAGAGTTTATATTTCCACAATACGATACTAAATGGAGTAGTAATAAATGCAAATCACAATACAATATGTATTTAAACAATACAGGAAAAAATAGAAATAGGTGGTTAAATGCATTATTAAGTCTTAGGTTTCAGGATATGCTTAGATACAAACATTTTCAATTTACAAATGGAGTGTTTAAAGAACATAGAACGTTATTGTATGGATATTTAAAAAAGGATGGACTATTAAATACTTGTTTTACTTCTTATCTTGGATATGATATGGAAGGACAATCTACACCAAAATATAAAGACCATTTTCAATCCTTAACTCCAAATAGATTGAGTAATAATGAATATGAAGATATTATAAAAGATTTACCAATTGTTTTAGATACTGAGTGGAAAGGTAATGTAGGACAAGATTCAACCACAATACCATATTCGAGTAATAGTTATTTTCATCTTGTTGGATGTACTAACTATGCATGTGAGGGAAATCAATATCCAATATACACATCAGAAAAAATATTTAAACCATATTTGTCTTGGCAAATACCAATATTCTTTGGCGTAGCAGGATTATACAAAGTATTAAAGAAATTAGGATTCGATGTGTTTGAAGATATATTTGATTTGAGTTTTGATGATGAGTTGAATGATATCAAACGATTTGAGCTACAATATGAAAATGTAAAAAAGATAGCTAAAATGAGTAGACAAGAAGTTCACAACATATATCGTTCTAATCTCCCTAGAATAGAAAATAATTTTCAAAATTTAGAAAGATTAGCAGATGGTTATGTTGAAGTTTTAAAAAACAAACTGAATGATAGCAAGACATAGAGCAGGCGAAATAAAGTTAATACAGCCAACAAATATTGATACAATATTTTTTGAGAGAGACAAACGATACAGAACATTAATTAAAGAATTAAAAAGTTTTGATAATCCATATGTTTTATTTATTGAATCAAATGAAAAAGTTTTAAACGCATTAAGATTAATAAAAGAACAGAGATTATCAAAAAGATATGAAAAAGTAATTCTATATATGTCTGAAATTTATTGGGATGAATGTAATACTGATGAACCTATAAATGATTTATTAGATGATAATGTTCATATTATATTTAACTTCTTTTCTGATGAATCTCCATTTAACTTAAAATCCAAATCATTTACAACTGTTGGGGCATTTAGTGATATAACAGAATTATACTTAGATTATTATGATTTTAAAAAGGAAACTCCACACTATAATCTAATCTCAAAATTTGGTAGACCTAATGGAGATAAGATACCATATTATGAAGCTTTAAAAAATTATGATAGATTTGTATTTAGTATAAATAATATAGGATATGGTGTTAGTGATATACCTTCTGTTTCTTTTAAATCTGAAATAGGAGCTAAAGGAGATTTCAAATCATATAGACTTCCAAAGGAAGATTTTATGAGTATAGCATCATTAGATGTTGAGACAAGGTGTTCAACTTTTGGAGGAACACCAAAACTAATTAGTTGTACAGAAAAAACATTAAAATCATTTATGTACAAAAGACCATCGGTAAATGTAATGCAAAATGAAGCATTCGATTATCTTGAAAAGCATGGATTTATATTTCCAAATTATTTTGGATTAAATCATAGAACACAACAAATGGAAATTTGTAAAAAGATTTGTGAATTATCACGAGATGAGGCTCAACATTGGGCATATCAATATTCGGATATTTCTAATCACAATTATAAGATGTTAAAACTTTTTTTAAAAAATCAAAAAAAGAAACTTAAAAACATATTAAAAGAATTATATGGCGGATAAAACAATTAACAAAATTTATCACTTAGCAGATTTACATATTAGAAATCTGAAGAGACACAAAGAATACAGAGAAGTATTCAACAAATTTTTAAAACAAGTAAAGAAAGATAAGATAGAAGATTCTATCATTTATATTGCTGGTGATATAGCACACGCTAAAACAGAAATGTCACCTGAATTAGTACAAGAAATAAGTTGGTTCTTAACAGAATGTTCTAAACTTAGAGAAGTAGTACTTATTACTGGTAACCACGATTGTAACTTAAACAATAACTACAGACTAGATGTACTCACACCAATTATCGAAAATCTTAATAATCCTCGTATCCATTACCTTCGTGATACTGGCATTTATCCTATTCACAACCTTACTTTCGTTGTCTATTCTATTATGGATAATAAGCGAAATTGGCCTGATGGTAAAACGGTTGAGGGGGAAAATACAATCTGTTTATTTCACGGACCGGTAAATGATTCTGAAACTGATGTAGGATATACTGTATCATCTAACTCATTTACTTCTGATATGTTTGATGGGTTTGATATGGCTCTATTAGGGGATATTCATAAAAGACAAACTATTGGAGGAAATCATATAGCATATGCTGGTTCAATGATTCAACAGAATCACGGAGAATCATTAGAGAAGCACGGATATCTACTATGGGATGTACCTACTCGTACATTTGAAGAATTTAATATATCTAATGATTATGGATTCTATACGTTAGATGTAGATAATGGAGTAGTACCTAATGTAACTGATATGCCAAAGAAACCTCGATTAAGAGTAAGGATATCAAATACTGACCCATCTCAAATCAAAAGGGCAATAACTCAAATCAAAAAGAAATATAAAGTACAAGAGTTTACTGTAACTCGAATGGATACATTAACTAAAAAGAAAATTGGTGATTTCGATACCAATTTGGCAATCGGTAATGTAAGAGATGTAGAGTTTCAGAATGAACTCATAAAAGATTACTTAGAGAGACAATACTTAGCAGATGATGCTACAATAGATAAGATACAACAAATCAATAGAGATATAAATACTAAACTTACAGATGATGATGTAACTCCTAATATACAATGGATACCACAATCATTTGAATTTACTAATATGTTTTCATATGGTGAAGATAATAGTATTGACTTTACCAAAACAAATGGTATCGTTGGTATCTTCGCTCCAAACGCTAGTGGTAAATCTGCTTTATTCGATGCTCTATCATTTTGTATCTATGATAAAACAAGTAGAACATATATTGCTAAGAACATTCTTAACAATAGAAGAAAAAACTTTATGTGTAAATTACATTTCCAAATAGAAGATGTAAATTACTACATTGAAAGAAGAGCACGATTAATCAATCACGGAAAGAATCTAAAAGTAGATGTTGATTTTTGGAGAGATAATGGAGGAGAAAGAGAATCACTTAATGGTGAGCAAAGAAAGGATACGAATAAGAACATTATTCAATATTTGGGTAAGTATGAAGATTTTGTATTAACTGCTCTTTCACTTCAAGGAGATAATGCTTTATTCATTGATAAATCACAAAGTGAGAGAAAAGAGATATTAGCTCAATTTATGGGAGTAGATATCTTTGATAAACTATATGGATTTGCATGGGATGAAAACAGAGACAACGCATCACTAATCAGAAAATTCAAGTCTGACGATTTTACGACTCGATTGGCTCAAATCGAAAACGAATTAAAATTGAATAAGGATGAATACAAATTATTGGAGAGTTCACAAACGAATACAAAGGATGAAGAGGAAAAATTAAATAAAAAGATTATATCCCTTAATGAAAAAATTGTAAAGTTAAATGCGGATAGTGGTGTATCGGTTGAGGAGTTGGAAAAGAGAAGAAATATATTACAAAAGAAGAATGATGAGTTAAAGAAACAAAAAGATTCAATTCAAGATAGAATTACCCACCGAGAAGAACTACAGATAACCTTAGATGAAATATTAGATAAATTTGATGAAGAAGTATTAGAAAATAGTATAGCTGAGTTAAATGAGCAAAAAATCAAATTGTCTGGTATAGAATCTGAAAGAGATAAAATTAAAATTAAATTAGATTCTCTGTATGAAAGAAAAGAACATTTAGATTCTCATAAATACAATGAAGAGTGTGATGTTTGTATGGAAAACTCCCAAACTATATTAGAACAAAAAGGTACGGTTGGGGAGAATATTAAAGGCGGTGAAGAAATCTTATCAAAGCTTAACAAAGATTACGCAGATACCGATGTTAAGATAAAATCTTTAAAGGGATATGAAAAAGAGTGGAAGAACTATGAAGAAGCTAAACAAAAGGAAGATAAGATAGATAGAGAGATATCTCAACTTATGAACAGGTTATCAACAACCGAAACTGAAGAATTAAAGATTTCTACTCAATTAACTACACAAGAAACTCTTATTGAAGAATATTATTCAAATGAAAAACAAATTAAAAAGAATAAAGAAATAAGAGCAAATATAAGTTCGGTTAGAGAAACATTGAATAATGTTAAACAAAAGTTAAAAAAGATAAACTCTGATGTTTTAAAAATGAATGGAAAGATATCAGCTCTTCAAAATCAAAAAGAAACAATTGAAGATAGGATACAAGAAGTTAAAGATTTAGAAGAAACACATAATCTCTTTGAATACTATCTTAATTCATTAGGTAGAGATGGTGTATCATATGAATTGATACAAAAAGCACTACCAATGATTGAAGGTGAAGTAAATAATATATTAGGACAGATTGTTGACTTTGGAATGCAGTTAGAGATGGATGGTAAGAATGTTAACGCATTTATCGTTTATGATGACCAGAGGTGGGGATTAGAGATGTGTAGTGGTATGGAACGATTCATATCAGGATTAGCAATTAGAATTGCTCTAATCAACGTATGTAATCTTCCAAGACCTAACTTCTTAGTAATTGATGAAGGATTTGGTACATTGGATAATGAAAACCTAACATCTCTTTATATGTTGTTCGCATATTTAAAAACTCAATTTGATTTTGTTATGATTATATCACACATAGATTCAATGAGAGATGTTGTAGATAGTTTGGTTGAAATTAAAAAAGTAAACGGATTTAGTAATATAAAATATTAATATGAGAATAGTAGTAACGGGAGGATTAGGATTTATCGGTTCATCTTTCGTAGATTTATGTAAGAACCTACAACACGAAGTATTGGTTGTAGATAAAATAACTTACGCCGCAAATGAAGATTGGTTACCAATGGATACCGAATTATTAGTATCCGATATTTGTGATTTAACTGAAGAGGATTTGGGTGAATATGATTATTTAGTAAATTTTGCTGCAGAATCACACGTAGATAATTCTATTAAAGATGGTAAGCCATTTGTTAAATCAAATATAGAAGGAACATATAATTTATTAGAGTTAGCTAGAAAAAATAAAAAATTAAAAAAGTTTGTACAAATATCTACAGATGAAGTTTATGGAGATTTAGATGAAGGACATAATGGATACGGCCCATCTTTTGAAAACGATACTTTATATCCATCTTCTTATTATTCAGCAACTAAAGCAGCAGCAGATATGTTGGTTTATAGTTGTAATCATACATTCGGGTTACCTTATTTAATTACTCGTACTTGTAACAACTTTGGAATCAGACAGAATAAAGAAAAGTTTATACCAACTATAATTAATAGTATAAAAGAAGATAATAACATTCCAATATATGGAGATGGAAAACAAATAAGAGAATGGATTTGGGTAGAGGATAATGTTAAACAAATATTAAAATTAATGTTAAGTGATGATACTGGAATTTATAACATTAGTAGTGGGGATACTCTTCAAAATATTGATATCATAAATGAGATAGGATATATATTAGGTAAAGAACCTAAGTATGAATTTGTTGAAGATAGATTAGGGCATGATAGAAGATATCATCTCAATAGCAAATTCCACCCCAAAACAAAAATAACAAAAACACTATTTGATTATTTAAAAGAACAATTATGAAAAATTGGAAACCATTTATAAAATACAACGATAAGTTTTTAGATACTATAGGCTTGTTTATGAGGATAGGCGGAATATCTCTTTTTCCATTTATTATTTTAAGAGAAAAATATAGAGATGGTAATGATTTTTGGAAACAAAGAGGTATTGAAACTATAAATCACGAAACAATTCATTTTCAACAAGCATTAGAATTAGGAGTAATTCCATTTTATATTTTATATGTTTTGGAGTGGATATTAAAATTACCTTTTTATGGAGCAAAAGCATATTACAATATTTCATTTGAAAGAGAAGCTTATGATAATGATAAAGATTTAATGTATTTAAAAATGAGAAAAAGATATAACTGGATAAATAGAATTATAAAATGATAGGAATTATAGGACAAGGATTTGTTGGTAACGCAGTCCACGAAAAATTTAGAGATTTTTTTAGAGTACTAACATACGATAAAGATAAAAATTTAAGTAACTCTAAAAAGAGAATAGTACAACGACAAGAAGTTGTATTTTTATGTTTACCAACTCCGATGAATGCTGATGGGAGTTGTCATACGAATATTGTAGAAAAAGAATTAGAATTATTAAATACAATCGGAACAAATAGAATTGTAGTTATTAAATCGACTGTACCACCAAATACAGTAGCAAGATGGCAAACTCAATTTGAAAATATACAAATTGTTTTTAATCCAGAGTTTCTAACAGAAAGAAACGCAGTAAGTGATTACTCAAATCAAAAAAGAATTATATTGGGAGGACCAATACCAGCAACAACAGAATTAAAAACAATATTTTCAAAAGTATTTCCAACTGCAAAAATAATTAAAACAGATTCAACCACCGCAGAGTTAGTAAAATACTTAACAAATGCATTTTTATCTGTAAAAGTATCGTTTGCTAACGAAATGTATCAGATATGTAAGGAATCTGGGGCAGATTATGATAAAGTTATTGAATACGCATTAGATGATGAACGATTAGGAAAATCACATTGGAATGTACCGGGACCAGATGGTGATTTTGGATTCGGTGGACATTGTTTCCCAAAAGATTTATCAGCTATAATAGATGTTGCTATTAACCTTAGAGCCGTAAACAATGTTTTATGGGCTGCAAGAAAAACAAATGAAGAGGTTAGGAGTAACAAAGATTGGTTAGATATGAAAGGTAGGGCAGTTATTTCATAACAATTCTACTTTTACATATTTATATGTATGGCAATAGTAAAAAAATATTCACCCAAATTAGGTCTGAAAAATCTGGATGTTTTTATAGAAGATAAAAATCCAGACTCACCTTATTTCAATATAACAGAATTTCCAAAAACTTTTACTGGAGGAAAAAATGCCTTTTTATTTGAAGGAAGTACTTTTTTAAAAAAAGGTTCTAAGGTATTATTTGAAATATTAGATGTTCAAGGAAATACAATTTATGTAGAGCCAGGAAAAAAATATGGAAAAACTTTTAGAGATGGTAATTCCACAGTACTATCTGTACATATATATGATGATACTCCAATTGGTGTTGGTAGTATTTCAATTGTAGGTGAATTAGAAACTTGTTTAGATGATAAAGGACAGGTTAAGAAAGTACCTAATGAATACAGAGGTAGGCCTAACATTCGTTGGACACAAAACTTCAAAGTAAATCCAAAGATACCAAATTCCACACAAGTTAGATTTTTTAAAAGACCAACATTTTCTGTTACAGAAATAGAAAAATCTTTATTGATTAAATCTAATATGACTTTAAATAAATCAGGTTCAGTTATTGGTATTGCAAATACTCCTGATACTGGTTCTGATTTTAGTAATTGGACTGCACCATCTTCATATTTAATTAAACTACAAGAAGGAAATAAGTTTACACAATCAATGGATGAAAACACAACGTTGATTGTTGATAGTATAGGATATTCATCTTCCGTATTAGAAGTACTAAATGAAGATGAAATGTTAGTTAAAAGGCCTTATTTAGTAAACAATATAGTAAATGAATTTAATGCAACATCTTATTCAATGGAATTTGAATCGGTTGAAGATGCAACTGTAAATACTGGTTCAAATGTTGTCGCATCATATGCAGAAATACGATTAGAGAACTTAGCCACATTTACTGGTGATGTAGCTAGAATAAAAATATTTAGAAAATCAAGAAACGATTTAGGAGATTTCCAAGTTGTACAAGAAAACAAATTAGATTCAACAGAATTACTAAGAGATTTTACCGTAGACAATAGAACAGTAATTAATTATGGTAAACTAAGAAAAGAAAATATAGTATCAGATGTAGGAGATGTTTATTATACAACATCATCAGGTGTACAAATACATAATGAACATTTAATAAACTCTTTATTGGTTAGTGGTTCACATAGTGTTGAATCAGCTGGTACTATTGGAGAGTTTGAAGTAGTAAGTGGTTCAGAATATCAATTTTCATATTCCGCTAGATACTCTGGTTCAGGAGCTTCTGTAGCTGGAGATAGTTTAAGATTCTTAATTGTAACTTCATCCAACAATACCACTAATTGTACTGTTACAACACAATCATTAGATTTAGTTAGTGGTTCATATGATAGAAATTCTAATGGATTGGGTAATATTCAGAAAACTACAAAGAACTTCTTTTCAGATATTACTGGTAAAACACAAATTAGAGCGGAAGCAAATACAACAAATGGTGGAGGACAATTTTACTTTAATAGATTATCATTAAAGAATGCAGAAGAATCTTCGTATTCACCTGATGAATATACAGCTATTGTAGATATACCAAGAAAAAACCCAACAGAACAATTTGATTTTAGAGTAGAGTTTTATGATATTAATAATAACTTCATTCCAATCAAAGTAGAACAAAGTGTACCATTTACAAAAGGTAATCAATCAAGAATTTTAGAAACAGCAGTATTGGTATCAGCATCGGGTGTAGCTGATGCTGGTGATGTATTAAGTGTAGATGCAGGTGGAGTTGTAAATATTACAACGACTTCAATTGGTACATCGACAATTTCAACTATTACAGGTCTTGGTAATCCAGCTACATTTAGTTCATCGGTTGACACTCAAACAACACAATTATCAGTAGCTACGGCATCATTAGAAGCAGCTACGGCATCGTTGGAAACCCAAACAACACAATTATCGGTATCTACCGCATCGCTTGAAGGTACAACAGCCCGACTAAATGCAGAAACTGCATCTTTACGATTAGCTACCTCATCATTAATGGCTGAGACAGCTTCATTACAAGCTGAGACCGCATCATTACAATTAGCTACCTCATCATTAATGGCTGAGACCGCATCATTACAAGCTGAGACAGCTTCATTACAAACAGGGGTATTGAATGCAGCTCTTACAGGTTCAGTATCAGCTTCAGTAGCTTTAACTGGAAATGATAATGCGGTATTAAGTGGTTCAGCAGCTGCTACACTCGCTGGAAATAATTCAGTATTGAGTGGTTCGGCATTTGCAGCTAATGCGGCTTTATCGGCATCGGCTAGTGGTTCAGTAGACCCATCAACAGGTCTTATTACAAAAGCACCAGCACCCTCAAGTAATGGATTATATTTAGGTTCTACTAATTTAGGATTTTATAGTGCATCTAAATGGAATAGTTATATGGATAACGCAGGCCAATTTTTCTTAACTGGTAGTAATTCTTCTAACTATCTTAGATGGGATGGACAAACATTACAAATTGGAGGAGCTATTGTTTTAACCAATGGTTCTGAAGATGTTGATTTAACACCACTTAATAATTTTACAGCATCATCTGTACCTACAATTAGTGGTTCTTCGGGTAAACTTAACAAACCAATAACACCATCATCTTCAGATGGTGATGGGTTATTTTTAGGAGCAAGTAATTTAGGATTCTTTAGTGCATCGGCGTGGCAAACATATATGTCATCTAGTGGTGATTTTGAATTAAATGGTACTGATGGATTTTTAAGATGGAATGCAGGTTCATCTTCTTTATTAGTACACGGTAGGGTAAGTGGTTCATCTATAGAAGGTGGAACTATAGCTGGTAGTACACTTAATATTCCAGATGCAAACAATCCAAAATTTAGTGTAGATGAGAATGGTAATATGACAGCTCAAGATGCAACCATCTCTGGTTCAATATCAGTTGATGATGGTATTGTAGGATTGTGGCATGTAATAGAATCTGGTTCGGGTGGTGCATTACAAAGTGCACAATTAGCAGCTTCATCAAGTTTAATATTAGACCCTGCAACTCCTGAAATGTTATTTAAATCTGGTTCTACTACTCTTGATACAAAATTAAGATTAAAACCAGCCTCCGAGTGGTCAAGTACAACTGGAGGAAATCTATCAATTTCAGGTATAGATTATACAATGGCTAGTTTATCAGCATCGGGTTCATTACCAACATCTTCTGGAAGTAATGCTAGTGGTCAATTTGGTCCATATATTAACGAAACAAATACAACATCTACATACACAATAGACCAAGATGGTACTTATGAATTACAAGCACGCCAAGCGCATACAGTAACATTATCTGAACCAGCTGCTATAAGTGCTGGTACTACTGCATATCCAAACTATAATCCATCATTTGTAGGACAACAACATCCTTGGTCAAATAACTCACAACCAATTATGTTTTATTTATACACATATTTTGTTGCAGATGGTATAACAGGAGATAATGCAGGAACTCAAACTAGAGTACTTCTTAAAACAGTATACCATAAAGGAGATTACACAAGTTCACCATATTATGTGGCTGTGGATATAGGAGGTGGTACTTTAGCATGGGATTACAATTCAGGAACTACTACCAATGCTTCTACTACAAACTATAGTGGTAATGCAGCTGAATTATCTAAATCAATATATCTTAAAGCAGGAACTTATAAGTTTAGATATGAAACTAGAGTAGGAGTGTATTCTGGTTATAATAGAACAACAGATTCATCTGGAAACCAAACGTTTAATTATACAGCAGACCAATTTGCATATTCGGCTTATAGTGGTACTTCTGTAATGGCAGATGCAACTATTGTAATTCCATCAAATGTTGTTGAATTAACTTCAAAGGGATTACAACTTTTAACTGATTCAAATACATATGTTCAAGTTTCAAGATTGGATACAGGATTTGGAACTCAACCAACCCTTTTAAAAGTTAAAGGAGGTAAAGTTGAAATTGATGGTGTGGACGGTAATACTGCTGATTTAACGGCAAACTTTGGAGATTTCCAATCAGCTTCTTTTGATAATATAAGAGAGGTAGGAAGTCCCTTTATTACAAATCAAGGATATGGAACAAACTCCAGTTATTTTTTCCCAGCAACTGATGATTCTGATGATTTAGGTACTAGTGGTAGAAGATGGGATGATGTTTATGCAACAAATGGAACAATTCAAACATCTGATAAAAATCAAAAAGAAAATATTAGTGGTTCTGATTTAGGTTTAGAATTTATTAATAACCTTAACCCAATAAAATATAATTTTATAACGGGTAGTAGAACTCATTATGGTTTAACCGCTCAACAAGTATCCGAATCTTTGGCATCATCCTCTGTACATACAGATAACTTTGCTGGATACATTAAAAATGTAATATATCAAAGTGGTAGTGCTATTGGTGATAAGAGAGAAATAGAGGCACAGGGTTGGAATATAAATAACTTTACAGTGGTAGATACTCACTTAGGATTAAGATATAATGAAATGATTGCACCAATGATTAAAGCAATACAAGAGTTATCTACAAAGGTAACAGAATTAGAAAATCAAATAAGCGGTTCTGAATGAATTTATTAGTAACAACCGGTTTCGGAAACATTATACAAGGTGGTGCGGATATATGGGTAAATCATTTTATTGATTTAGTTCTACCGAAATTAAAAGATTCTTATTATATTTTAGTTGATGGAAAACGACCAGTTGGATTTAAAAGTGAATTAACAAATTTTCACTTTCACGATGAAAGTCCATCAACTACAGAAAGTTTACTTAATAGGTGCGATAAAATACACTTCTTACATTCCAATTATCATTATAGAGACCATTTATGGAAACATAGAAATAAATGGGATACTATTTTCGTTCATGCATATCTTCCTGATATGTTAAAGTATGGAGATTCCAAAAGACAATTTCAAACAAAGGTAGAAACTGGAGCAGTAAATGATTTAATGAGATATTGTAAGAAAAGAGTATGGGTTGGATTAACAGATTCACAATTATTTAAAGATTATCCTTCCAATACCATAACAATTCCTAACTTTTATGAATTTAAACACAATATATTTCTAAAAAATTTACAAAATAATAAAATTGGATTTACTTCTCGAATAGAATCTCGTAAAAATGTACACTATTTGGATAATCATCAAGGATGTGTACTTAGTTCGCAATATGATTGGAGAAATATAGTAGAAAATAGTAATTATAATTTTGATAAGATTAGATTTTATCAATGGGATATAAAAATATTAGATTCGTTTATGAAAAAGAATTGGACTATATCACATTCTTGTCATACCAATGAACCATTTGGGTACTCAATATTCCAAGCCGTTGATTATGGAAAAGTACCTATTATACATTCTGATTGGGGAGATGTAAATTACAAATATAGAGCATCCAATAAAAAAGAATTCGATGAAATGGTAAAAGCAATATCCTCAGATTCTTTTGATGAAATTTTAGATAATTTCGGAAACTTACAACATTGGATGAAAAAATATAATAACAAAAAAAGATGGGCGAAAAAAATCATCAATATTTTTTAACTTTTTTTATCGTTTTGTAAATATTCATATATTTATATACAACACCATAATCTAAGATTAATGTCTTTATTGAATTTAGGATTAACACAAAAGTATTTAACAAATAATCAAACCAAAAAAAGAGATTCAAATGGTAAACTCTTTAATGAATTTGTTCCTGTCAAATATAGATGGACTCACGGAGCAACTGATTTACATTTGGGTGATGGTTTGTTAGTATATTCTATTATCCAACATATGAGAGCAAAAGTATGTGTATGTTTGGGTAGTGGGGGAGGATTTATTCCTCGTATAATGACGCAAGCTAGAATAGACTTGCATGACCAAAAAATATTTAGTGGTTCAAAACAAATGGAGTGGGGTGGTTGTGGTACAACAATCTTAGTAGATGCAGATAACGGAGTTGGAGGTTATACAGATTGGACAGACAAACGTTCATTTTTCCGAAAGAACTTTGACTGTAGAGTTATACTAGATACTACAGAAAATGCATTTTACAATTACTTTGTAAAGGAAGATATAAAGATAGATTATCTTCATATAGATGCAGGACACTCATATGATGATGTTAAAAATGATTTTACTCTTTATTCAAGTATCCTATCGGATTATGGTGTAATATCGATTCACGATACTGATGAATCTTTTGAGAAAGAACTCATCGTAACTGAAGATGTAAAAGATAAAAAACATCATGCTCCATTTGATGGACCTAATAAACTCATAAAAGAATTAAACGAAAGCAAAGAATGGGAACTTTTCAATTTTTGGAACAACGGAGCGATGAGAGAGAAACCATCATCGACTGGACTAACATTGATACAAAAATGCAGAACTTAAACTTAGTTACAGTAGTAGGGCACAATATCACTATGTTACCACATATGCTGGAATACTATCAGAATATTGTTAGAAACAAAGATAATATTTTTATCGTAGTTTATAGACAATCTGAAGATGATGGTATATTGGAACAAATAGAAGAATTAGGTATAACACCTTACAAAGTTGTTACTGAACCAAAGTTTCATTGGGAGAAGGTTACTGAACTTTATAATGAAGTGAAGATGACTAAACCAAACGATTGGTGGATAGTATCAGATGATGATGAGATTCAGGTTTATCCAAAACCAATTGAGACAATGATTGAAGAGTGTGAACAAAATGGTTGGGAATTTATCACAGGTGGATTTTTAGATAGAATAGGAGATGATGGAACATTTCCTGTAATTAAAAAAGATTCTAATATATGGGAATTATTTCCATATGCTGGGTTCTTTAGATATCCACTTAGTGGTGCTTGTCCAAACAAAGTTTGTGTAATGAAAGGAAAGATAAAAATATCATCTGGACAACATTATGCAATCATTGATGACAAAGATGTTTGGGGAGAAGAGGGAGCATCCCATCCTCTTAGATATCCTCCAAATAGAGGTGAAGGGTTTATACAAGTCCATCACTTTAAATGGGATTCTACTGTTTTAGAAAGATTAAAAGAAGTTTCAGAAACAGAAGAAGATTACACTTTTTGGCAAGAATACAAAAAGATGTATAATGCAATCAGAGAATCTGATTGTAGAATTGATATTAGTAATCCTACATTCGGAATGGAACAACAAGTACCGTTTCAGAACGAACATTGGGATTATCAATATTGGAATAGATTAACAAAAGGAATAATTAAAATTTAAAATTATGGCAACAAAAACGACAAAAGGACACGTTAAAATTTCAGGAGCTGATTCTGGAGCTGGATTTGACCCTCTTTTAGAAGAGAGAAAAGTTAAAGCTTTAGAAAAAATGGCTAATTCAATTGACGCGCTTACTTTATGGTTTGAAGAAATCGATAAAGAAGAGTGGGGACCAAGAATTGAGTGGTATTTATCAATGTGGAAAGAGAAGTTTATAGATGATAAATAAGATTGGTATAATTGTTCCCTACAGAAATCGTAGGGCACATCTTAACCAATTTATAACATCTATATCATCTCATTTAAAGAAGCAAAAAATCAAATATGAATTGATTGTTGCTGAACAAGCTGATGATAAACCATTTAATAGAGGTAAACTACTCAACATTGGTGTTGAGAAGGCAAAGAAGTTAGGATGTACCTACATAGCCCTGCATGATGTAGATATGCTACCTATTGATGTAGATTATTCATATGTCAATAGACCTACACACCTTGCTACAAACTTCGAATCAGATGTTGGTGAGAGGAGAGTCATATTCGATTCATATTTTGGTGGAGTAACCTTATTTCCTATAATGGACTATTATAAAATAAATGGTTACTCTAACGAATATTGGGGCTGGGGATATGAGGATGATGACTTATTATTTAGATGTAAAGAAAACTTCTTTGATTTAAATAAAAAACAAACACCAATTAAAACTTGGAATACCGTAGGTTTAGAATTCAATGGTTGGGATAGTGAAGTTAAAATACCAATGAAATTTGGTTTAGATAATTACACTATGCTATTAGAATGCGAACCTTATAAAATAGATTGTAGAGAAGATTTAGAAATAGATGAATATTCTATTGTAGCAGTACCAGGTTACGATACTGGATTTACATTTAATTCTTTTAGAAGATACAAATTCGAAACTTTTACAACAAGTAAACAATGTATAAGTTTAAAATCAACAATACAAACTGAACGCAGAACAACTTTAATGGTTGTTGTAGACCAATATAATAAATTCATAAAATTATATCAGGATGGTAAATTAATCGATGAAGCAACATTCAAAGGAAGATTACTACCTTACCACAATGAGAAATTTATGTATTTAGGTAAGACACTTCCAAAATCTGCAAATAATCGTAGAGGATTTAAGGGATTGATTCATCAATTCGCAGTTTGGAATCATTCATTAGAACCAGGACAAGTTGAAGCAGTTTATAATAACTTATATCTTGGTGTTAGTGAAGGATATGATGGTTATACAACTCCACATTGTTTGGAAGTAGCTTACGATGCAAAAGCATCAACCAACCATCAATTATATGATTTGAGCGGTAACAAAGTTGACGGAAAAGTACATTATTGTAATAGAGTACAAAGCCCACATACAGAAGCTTATCAAGAAGAAGTAGTTCCTTGGAGAAGAGAATCTAAATTTAAACTATTATTTCACGAAGATAATGGATTTTATGAAAACAAATGGATTTATACCGAAACAAGAAAAAACCAATTAAGATTTTACAATGAAGTTTTAAAAGGTGAAACTAATTGGAGAAGAGATGGTATAGAAACATTAAAATATAAAACTGTTAGTGATAATAAATTAAAATTTGGAGTAGAAAATGGTTCAGTAGATGTTAACTATATTGTAGCAGAATTATGAAGAGCGTAATAGTTAAATTATTAGTAATAATTAGAGATTTTTATAAAACAAGATGCGAACAGGCAACTTGGGAAGGCGATAGAGACACTTATAGTAAATGGCACGACCAGATAATAACTATGATAGACACAATTGAAAATGGTGGAATAAAATGAAAAAAGAAATAGTAGGATTTACGGCGGGTAATTTTGATTTGATTCATCCAGGTTACATTTATACCTTTGAAGCAGCAAAAGAACATTGTGATAAGTTTATAGTATTCTTACAGAGAGACCCGAATGAACATAGGAAATCAAAATACAAACCAGTTATACCATTACACGAAAGATATAGAACGTTGATGGCTATAAAATATATAGATGAAGTATATGTATATCAAACCGAAAAAGAACTTTATAAATTAATTGAGTTCTTTAAGCCGGATATAAGAATTTTGGGTGAAGATTATATAGGTAAACCCTTTACAGGTGATGACTTACCTCCAAAGATTGTATATACTACTAGAGCACATGGTTGGTCAACAACCAAGATGAAAGATATGATAGCAATGCAAACTATAAAACAAAATCCAAAGTGTATTGAAGATGCAAAATACTTTGAACGAAAAATGGAATTAGATTAAATTATGAAATTAGGAGTTTGTGTACCATATAGAAATAGAGAAGCTCACTTAAAAGAGTTTGTACCAAAAGTTGGAGCATATTTAGAATCTAAAGGAATAGATTATTGTATGTATTTTGGTCATCAAGTAGATGATAAACTTTTTAATAGGGGAGCTATGAAGAATGTAGCTGCTGAATGGGCATTTAAAGAAGGATGTGATTATGTTGTTTGGCATGATATAGATATGATACCAGAAGAAGGATGTGATTATTCTTTTCCTGAAAAATATCCAATTCATATTGCAACGAACATATCTCAAATGGATTATCAATTAAAATATCAAGAATATTTTGGAGGAGCAGTAATATTTTCTAAAGAACAAGTAGAAAAAACAAATGGATATTCTAATGATTATTGGGATTGGGGAATGGAAGATGATGATTTATTCTGGAGATGTTATTTAGAAGGAATGGCGGATGTAAAAGAAACAAAATTAGGTCATCAAGAGTTCTTTTCTTTTAATGGAATAAATTCTGGAGTAACAATACCAACAAATAGAGATACAGCTCACCTTACTACTAAATCACATACTGTTTCAGTTTTAGTTAGAGCAAATCAACAAGAACACAAAGTACCAATTTGGTTAGTTGGTGATTATGATAGAAGATTTACTGAATATCCAATTATAAGAAGAGCAGGATATGATTGGGGATTATCTTATAACAATAGTAGAGCATATACTGCACTTTTATGGAATAATAAAAAAGAAGCTTTATATCAATGGATGAAGAGATACGAAAATTATTGGAGTTGGGTTACATTAACAGTTGATACTGAAAATAATTTTATTCATTTTTATTTAAATGGAAGAGAATCAGATGCAAGGCATGGGCATGGAACTCATTCACCACAAAAATATGAAGGTAGTTTAAAAAGATATGGTTCAGTACCATATACTATAGGATACACAACTTCAGTTGGTGAGAGAGATGTAAATAAATTCTTTAAAGGTGATATAGCAAAGGTTATGTTATGGAACAGAAAATTAGAAACAGAAGAAATCAAAAATTTAATGAATGAAATCCCATCAGACGGATTAAAATTACATTATGAATTTAATGAGGGTGAGGCTAAAGATATTAGTGGTAATGATAACGATGGTAACGTAGATACTATAATAACAGGAGAAGATGAGATAACGATAGCACAAGCACCAATACCACATAGAAGAGAAGGTAGAATGACTTGTTTACCTCATAAAGATGAAGGATTAATTACCGATGATAAAGGACAAGATAGATGGGCTAAAGGAGAAACTACAGCTGCAAATGAAAGAAGATACGTTTTAGAAATGCAGCAAGGTAATTGGGATTATAAATCGGATGGTATTAAACAACTAAAATATGAGTTAGTTGGAGTTGAAGAAATAAATCCAAAAGCAAAATTAATAAATGTTAAGTTATAATATATATTAATATAAGAACAACAAATGTCAGAAGCATTAAAAGAGAATTTAGATAAGGCGGCACAAGAACAAAGGGATGCGGTAAAGAAGGAGCAAGAGAAACATAAAGATATTGCTCCTAAAGGAAATGATTTTATATATGAAAATCAAGACTTCCGTGAAATGAAAACTAAGCTGGATGATGTTGGTTGTGGATTTTGTTTAGCGAAATGGACACAAGTTACAATACAAATGCAGACAGGACATAATCATTCCTGTCACCACCCTGGAACACATAAAGTATCTGAAGCTGAAATAAAAAGAAATCCATCTGCACTTCACAATACAAGATTTAAGAAGCTTAGAAGAAAAGAGATGTTGGAAAACAAAAGACCAAAAGAATGTGGTTATTGTTGGAATGTAGAGGATAATTCAAACCACTTTTCAGATAGGACATTTAAATCAAACGAAAGTTGGTCTAAACCCCATTATGATGAGATACGAAAATCTGATTGGAGAGGAGATTTTAATCCACGTTATGTTGAGGTATCATTCTCACATACTTGTAACTTCAAATGTTCATATTGTGGACCTGCATATTCAACAACTTGGCAACAAGAGATAGAAAAGTATGGAGGGTATCCAACTACTGATGATTTTAATGGTATAAAACAACATCAGATTGAAGATAAGTGGCCTCAAAAACAAACAGAACATAATCCTTATGTAGAAGCATTTTGGAAATGGTGGCCTGACCTATATTGGGATTTACATACTTTTAGAATTACTGGAGGAGAACCTTTATTATCTAAAGATACTTGGAAAGTTTTAGATTATATAATTGAGCAACCAAAACCAAATAGAAAATTACAATTAGCAATAAATTCAAATTTGGGAGTACCCGATGAGTTAATTGATAAATTTTGTGATAAGATAAATAGAATATGTGATGAAAGAAGAGTAAAAGAATTTATTATATTTACTTCAGTTGATGGATGGGGTCAACAAGCTGAATATGCAAGACACGGATTAGTATTTAATAGATTTTGGAATAATATGAATACAATATTAACTAAATGTCCAAGAGTTAATATTACTATTATGAGTACTTACAACGCATTATCAGTTCCAAGTTATCATAAATTACTTGATGGAGTATATCAGCTAAAGCACGAATATGGTAGTAGTGATAGATTTTGGGAATCAGCTGTTTTCTTAGATACATCTTATTTAAGACATCCACCCCATCAAGCCGTACAAATATTACCAAAATCTTGGAACAAAAAAGTATTTGACCAAGCTAAACTTATGTTTTATTATGGAATTCCATCTTTCGGATATGATTATGTTGGATATTCTGATATTGAAATACAAAAAATTAAAAGACTTCACGATTGGATGGAGGGAGATTTCAAAAAACCATATGGTGAAATAGCAGATGAATCTTGGGTAAATAAAACCAGATTAAACTTTCATAACTTTATGAAAGCACACGATAAAAGAAGAGGAACAGACTTTTTAAAAGTATTTCCTGAATTTGATGAGCTTTATCATAAGTGGGGTAACATAGAGTTTAACCACGATAAACAATTATATATACAAAAATAATTATATGATTATAAATTATAGAAAGCCTTGGAACATAGAACAAAATCGTTTATACGAACTATCAGATGTAATGAGCGGACCATCTATGCAGGGTGATTTTACATTTTATATAAGATTTAAATTATTAAGAGACCCATCGGACACATACAATAAAGGTATATTCGTTAGACCAGGAATGCATTATGGTTTATTTGCTAAACTTAATGGGGGATGTTTTAGTTGGGACTGGTGGAGTCAAGAAGAAGGTATAGACCATCCAACTTTTTGGACAATGACAACTGAACATCTTGGACAAGCTATATGGGATGAGGCTACTTTTATAGTACATCATCACGCAGAACAAAAAAAGTTTGAACTTTATGTTAGAAATGAATATACTGGAGATACTATAAGAAGAAAACAAATATATAAAGGAGAATTGCACGATTATACATCAGCGCCATTTCATTTTGGATTTTGTAATTATTATGAAGGAATTATTCCTGACCCAGAACATATAGGATTTTGTAGTTTTGATTTAAAAGAGTGTGGATTGTTTTCAACAATACACAGTGAACAGGAAGTGTTAGATATGTTAGAGAAAAATAAAAATGCTACAAGAGTTCCTATGAAAATGTTAGAAAATCCAGTGTTTGTTATGAACCCAAGAGAACATACAAAATATAAAGTGTGGGATTTATCAGGAAACTCAATGCACTTAGAATATAATTTGGTTGTAAATGAAAGAGTTAAATTGTTATGATAGATTTTTTATTTGAAATAGTAGAACCAAATGGTTATTGTCTTAATGGATATGATAAAAACAAATTATTAAATGAGTTTAAAAAAAATACAATAGCATCTAAAGAAGAACCAACAAAAAATCATTTATATAAAGATGATAACAATAATATAAAATGTTGGAGTATTTTAGAAGCACATAAAGTAGGATATGATGAAAATGAATCATTTATATTCCCAATTGATTATGATAAAGAATGTAATATTGAAAATTTATCACCAACTACAATAAATTGGATATTAAATTCAGAAAGAAATATTAAAATAAAAATAAATGGTAAAGATATAAAAGATTTTAACGAATTCGAAAAAGATTTTTACGATAAAGTTCAAGAAAAAGAAAAAGTTACTATAGAATGAAGATATTAATTACAGGAGGAGCAGGTTATTTAGGTTCAATATTAGTTGAAACTCTATTAAGAAATGGTGGAATAACAAAACTAACAGTATATGATAATTTGATGTACAATCAAACATCATTAATAGGACATTCTTGGAGAACAAACTTTGAATTTATAAATGGTGATGTTAGAAACCATAAAAAACTACTACCTTATGTAAAAGAAGCTGATGTGATTGTTCCATTAGCAGCTATAGTTGGATTTCCAGCTTGTGATAGAGATAAGAAACTCGCAACTGATGTTAATTACAAACATATAAAATTTATTTGTAATAACCTAACAAAAACTCAAAAAATATTATATCCGAATACAAATAGCGGATACGGAATAGGAGAGGATGGTATATGTACCGAAGATAGTCCTCTAAACCCAATATCTCATTATGGAATAACGAAGATTGATGCAGAACGAGAGGTATTGAAAGTTGGTGGCATTTCATTAAGACTTGCCACCGTCTTTGGTTCATCCCAAAGAATGAGAATGGATTTGTTGGTTAATGAATTTGTATATAAAGCATTAACTGATAAGTACATTACTATTTTTGAAAAGAATTTTAAAAGAAACTATATTCATATTAGAGATGTTGCATATACATTTGTATTTATGATGGACAGATATGAAAAATATAGTGGAGAAGTATTTAATGTAGGTTTATCTAACGCAAATTTATCAAAGCAAGAGTTAGTAGAGAAAATACAAGAATACATACCAGATTTTGCAGTAACTTATTCTGATTATTATCAAGATCCTGACAAAAGAGATTATATAGTATCTAATGAAAAGTTGGAAAAAACAATGTGGACTCCACAATTTAATTTAGATAGAGGAATAGTAGAATTAATTAAAACATATAACATTTTAATATCGGATTTAAGTTCAAAATATAGGAACGGATTCCCTTTAGGTTATGGAAATCAAACATAGTACATATTATAAAGAAAGAAAGTGGAATGATTTTCCATTTTATACTTCCAAAGTATTACCTGGAGTTACAGTAATAAATCCATCGGTATATTACGAATCACGAGGAGAAATTTCAACAACATATCATTCTGATTATTACGATTCATTAATTCCATTAGAAGAACGAGATAGAGGAGTACAATTTAAGCATGATAGATACTCTAAATCTGAATTTAATGTTCTTAGAGGATTGCATTATGATGATAAGACTTGGAAGATGGTATCGTGTCTAAGTGGAAAGATATATTTAGTTGTATTAGATATAAAGACAGGAAAGTGGGAGAACTTTATTTTATCACCATCAACACGAATACAGGTATTAATTCCACCAGGATTTGCCAATGGACATTATGTAATGGAAAAGGATTCAATATTTTATTATAAGATGGCATATGAAGGTGAATTTAATGATGTAGATAAACAACAAACAATAAAATGGAATAGCAAAGAGTTCAATATAGAATGGCCTTGCGCTAATCCAATAATTTCTAAAAGAGATAAAAATGGGAAAGATAAATAATTTAGATTATCACAAAGATAGATGGACAGAAGGTAATTGGTCAAAGCAAGATTTGATAGATTTCGAAGATGATATCATAACGCATTGGTCAAACGGAGAAATAACAGGTCCAGTTCATTTATCAAATGGTAACGAAGAGCAATTAATCAAAATATTTTCAAAAATACATCCAACGGATTGGGTTTTTTCTACTTGGAGGTCTCATTACCACGGATTATTGCACGGAATAGAACCAAAAAAGTTAAAAAAGAAAATATTAGATGGTAAATCTATAACAATTGTAGAAAAGGATTGTAAATTTTATGCATCTGCAATCGTAACAGGTACATTACCAATAGCTTTAGGTGTTGCAAAGGCACTTAAACTTAAAAAAAGTGATGAAAAGGTATGGGTTTTTGTAGGAGATATGGCTTTTGAGAGTGGAATCTTCTATGAAGTACACAAATATGCTAGAAATTACGATTTACCACTTTATTTTGTGGTAGAAGATAATGGTGTATCAACAAATACACCAACATTAGATACTTGGGGTGGTATTCAAAGAGAAATACCAGAAGATGTAATCTATTATAAGTATGAATCGAAGTACCCGCATTATGGTACTGGTAAATGGGTGGTATTTTAATGGGAACAAAAGGAAGAATATTAGTTACGGGATGTAGTGGGTTAGTTGGAACTCATTTAGTTCATAAATTATTGGATTATGATTACTCTGTTGTAGGAGTCGATTTAAAATATTCCAAAGAATTACCTGATAGTGATAGATTTATATTTCAAGATATGGATTTAAGAGATTCTGATGAGGTTAATGTATTATTTGACCATTATAACTTTAATGGAGTTATTAATGCATTTGGAATAAAGGGTTCACCTATAAGAGCTAAAGAAAAACCATTAGATTTCTTAGAACCATCGATAAAAGTTAATACAAACATTATAGATAATTCTCATAAACACAATTGTTGGTTAGTTTTTATGTCATCAGTTGGAGTTTATGAACCCGCAGAAGAATTTGTAGAAGATTCGGTTTGGAATACACTACCATCTCCCAATGATTGGTTTCCATCTTGGAGTAAAAGAATACCAGAACTTTATTTAGAAGCATATAAGGTTCAGCATGGGTATGATAAATGGACAATTGTTAGACCTGCTAACATATTTGGAGAATATGATAACTTTGGAGAGGGTGCTACTGTTATTGGAGCTACTTGTAGAAAGATTTATGACTCTGATGGTGAAATAGAAGCATGGGGAGATGGTACACCAACAAGAGATTTCATTTATGCTGGTGATGTAGCTAATGGATGTATAAAATGCTTCGAAGATAAACTACATATAACAACTAATTTAGGAAGTGGTGAAGAAATATCAATAAAAAGGATGATTGAGACCGTTTCAAAGGTTAGTGGTAAAGAAATTAACATAAATTGGGACACTTCTAAGCCCAACGGTGATATG
>CEOH01011549.1_pt1 | contig 23759 bp, 61 predicted proteins | sample 530311 | NCBI WGS metagenome assembly CEOH01 (sample SAMEA2619923, study PRJEB7988) | marine metagenome | biome: marine biome (ENVO:00000447); feature: deep chlorophyll maximum layer (ENVO:xxxxxxxx); material: "saline water (ENVO:00002010), including plankton (ENVO:xxxxxxxx)" | depth 60 m
AAAAATTAAATCAAAAAAAAGTTGCTTTTTTTTACAAAAAGGGCTAAAGTTTTCTCAAAATTGTCGATATTATATAATAGAGGTAAAGAGGAAATATGAAACACACTAGAAAATTACAGAATCGTAAAAAACGAATTAGACTTGCAAGGCACAAAGCAAGAATCAAACGAGCCAAACTCAAAAAAGATGATGATCCAAAAGTAGAGGAAAGCAACGGCAACATAAAACTTGGTAAAGCTGAATGACAAAATTTAAGCGATCAGATAATGTCAATAGAAAGCTAAAAAGTGAAGATTTGAATCTACATACAGGTGTCAGATATAAAAAGAAAGAATCAAAAATTGAAGAAAAAAAAATCAGTTTTTTTCAAAAAATAATTGATTTTTTCCTAAAGTTTTCTTGAAACTGTCGATATTATATAATAGAGGTAAGTTATGAAACCAACTAAAAAATCAAGACCAATTGAAATATTTTTAGATTCTCTATTTGATAGAACAGAATCAATTACTAACAATTCTTGTGTTTCAAAAGAACCACACAAAGTAAATCTAAATTTCAGAGATGATATATCAAAAAAAGAATATAGAATTTCTGGTTTGTGTCAAACTTGTCAAGATGAAATTTTTTTAGGAGTTTAATTTATGTCTATTAAAGTTGAAAGATTAGCAAAAAATATTTGTGATGAAATTAGATCAGAAATTGATAACATGAGTGCTGAAGAATTTAGTACTTTTGACAGTGAAAGGTTAATTACTGAAGAAATTGACCGTCAAATGCCAACATCAAATTGGGAGTATATCGAATACTTAAAAGATGATACAGATTTGGGTTTTGAATCTGATTCTGGATTTGTTTCTATTTCAAGTTGTGAAAATATTTTTCAATTCCTTCAAGCAAGGATTTATGAGGAACTAACAAATCAAGTTAATTCATGGTGGCAACAAGCATTTTATGATACAGATTCATTAAATACTGTGGATGATTATTCAGATGATGGCGAAGCATTAGCATCTGCAGGTTTTGGTACAGATGAGGATTACGGTTACCATATGGATTTATAAATTTCTATAGGAAAGATGAGCTTAAAAGCATGTAAGATCCGAATGCGGATATTCCATAATGAGTGATGCGTCTGATCCACGCTACAAAACATTCTAGAAGTCCTACGTAGATCTACCATTCTTTGGACGTTGCTCTCATCGGCAAGTGAAAACTCCGAAAGTACAAAGAGGTGTTGAATATGGCTTAGATTATAAGTCATGAGTTTCGACTCAAAGTAAACATCGAGGGGCGAGTAGCTTGCTTTTTTTACTTCTCAATGCCGTAGGCGAGATCACCATCCCATTTCCAAAACATTCCAATCTTTGTAGGAAAAAATAAAATCAAAAAAAAGTGACTTTTTTTACAAAAAGGGCTAAAGTTTTCTAGTAATTGTCGATATTATATAATAGGAAGCAATTAACCTAAACTTAAGACAAAGGAATAAAATGGTAACTACAATTAAACAAGCAAATGAAAATATTGGTGGATTAAGCGATGCAGGAAAAATGCCAGCACTTTCATGGAATATTCCAGTAGAATATTGTGATACGGGATCTGTATTGATCGAAGTGGAGGGTTCTGCTTGTTTTGGATGTTATGCAGATAATGGACGATATAAATTTTCTAATGTAAAAAATGCGTTAGAAAATCGTTATCAAAAATATTTATCCAATAGAAAATTATGGGTAGAATCTGTAGTTTTTATTCTAAACAATTCAAAATTAATGCAACGAGTTCCATTTTTTAGATGGTTTGATGCTGGAGATATTATTGACTTACAACACTTATCAGATATATATGAGATTTGTAGAAAAACGCCACATATAAACCATTGGCTACCAACAAAAGAATGGCAACATAAAAAACAGTTTGTAAACAAACCTGAAAATTTAACCATTAGAGTTAGCTCACCGTTTAAGAATAAACCATTCAAACCAAATCAACATCAAACACATTCTGTAGTCTTAACTAAAGATGAATTTAGTTTGCATAAAGACAACAAAGAAAGTGGTATATATTTTTGTCCAAGTGGTTCGCAAGGTGGTCAATGTCAAGAATGTCGTGCATGTTGGAATGAAAATATCGAATGTATAGCTTACGAATATCATGGAGCTAAAGCAAATGGAGAATCTAAAAATTTATTACAGATTGAAAAAATAAAGTATGGAAAGGTGGCATAATCAATGAAAATACTTAAAGAACTCAGAGAACAACTACAGGAAGATATTATAACCGTTCTATCTAATTCATGTTATGACTACCTCGATGACTTAGAGCAAGAAAATTCAAATAGACCTTCAGTCAAAGACAGACTGACAGATGAATTATGTCAAGTAATATGTCAAACTTTTTTAGATGATTATGGAATCTGAAATGTTAGCCTAATCAATGGCCCCAGGCCCATCAACACGTCCTATAATAAAGTAATAATGTTTTACAGAAAAAATTAAATCAAAAAAAAGGCACTTTTTTTGAAAAAAAGGCTAAAGTTTTCTAGGAATTGTCGATATTATATAATAGGAACAAAGAACGAATTAAGGAGTACTGAATGGCAAGAGAGAAAAACTATTGTGCAAAAACTAGAAATTTAAACGAACCATATGAAATATGGAAAGGTGTTGGAAATGCTGAAGGATGGACTTGGAAAGTTTTAAAAAAATGGCAATCACCAACAAATGAAGCAAAGAATAAAAATGCTCGTTGGTTTTGTGGTGTTTCATCACCTTTAAATTGGGGAAGTTATGATTTAGGAGATGTTTATGTTTCAGAGATTAAATCAAATGCTATTAAAGTATGGAGTGAGTAATGATAACTACATTCATGAATCCAAGATTCTTGAGACAAAGTAGGATAGCAAACTTTAGTACGTTGGAACAATTTCAATTATACAATGAAATCCAACATGCAAAAAGAGAAATAAGGATAGAAGCAACTTTAGATTTAGCAAAACATGAAAGAAAAAAGGCAAAATCTACTAACCCAAATTTAGGAGCAAAGTTAGATATTTATGGATAATTTAAAATTAAAACAAGAAATTAGTGCTAAAGACATTACTATTAATAAAGTCCATTTTAGAACAGAGGTTTCAAGCCTTGTTTCTGGAACTTTAGAATGCAATGATTCTTTTGAGATTGAAGATTTTTTACCTGAAATAGACTATTTTGACGAAGATATGTTTACTATGGAAGAATTTAATTATTACGGTCATCAACATGATGATTGCACGATTAGTTCCGTTGATGTAACAATCAACCTACAAGGTTATAAACCAATTGAAATAAATAATATATCAATATATGAACAACCGCATATGTTTAATAACTTAGAATTTTTAGAAAAAATAGCAGAAATTGTTAATGAAGAACAAGAGTGGATCAAAAAAAAGGAAGCTAATGGTGATTATAAACAATTAGAAATTAACTTTTTTCAACAATATCCAACAGCTTAAGGAGTCAATAATGAATAATGACACAATACCATCTAAAGAAGATCAAGAAGTATATGACCTATGGCAAATAAGAAAACAAAACAGAGAATTAAAAGATAAAACAAATTTAAGCTTTGAAAAAAAAGTAATGAATAATTTTGTTTTATTATTAGATGCTATGGGATGTATGGAATATATGATTGAAGAACTACAGGCTAAGTATGTAGGAAATGTGCAAGAAGAATTAAAACGTATAGAAAATCACAAACTAAATCTATTAATTGAAAAGGTAGATCAAATCTATAACAAAATTGTCGAGGATTAACATCCTCGCAATGGCCCCCACGCCATCAACCATCCCAATCAAAGAAAAATACTATATTGCCAGAAAAAATAAATTTAAAAAAAAGTGGTTTTTTTTCAAAAAAGGGCTAAAGTTTTCTCAAAATTGTCGATATTATATAGTATAGGACGAAGGAGAAAAAAATGATTAAACCAATGTTGGCTCACGACTTGTCTGATAAATCAAGTCGTAAAAAAGTCAATAGTTATACAGAACACAATCAACATGAAATGTTTGTCCAACCAAAACTTGACGGTGTGAGAGTCGTTGGTAATTTAAAAAATGGTAAGATGTTCAAACGTTCAGGAAAAGAGGTTACAAGTTGTCCACATTTACATCAAGAATTAATTAAAGTTGGTAAATTAAGCACATTCCGTTCTTTAGAGTGGTTAGACGGTGAACTATTCAATGAATCATTAACATTTTCAGAGATAAATAGTATTGTTTCACGAACTAAAAATTTACATGACAACCATAAAGAAATACAGTTTCATGTTTTTGACGTTGTTATGGATTCTAGTTTCAGTAACAGGAAAAGAGAAATTAGTCGTTTAGCTTATACACATCCTGTATCTATAAGTCCTTATATTAAAACGGTAGAGACAATAAGTTTAGGTCATATATCGTATAAGGGTTTACAAATGTTTGACAAATATTGTCAAGACTTTATAGAATGTGGATATGAGGGTTTAATGGTAAGAATTGACAACTTACCATATGAGAACAAACGAAGTAATCAACTTTTTAAGTATAAATATTTCAAGGATTCCGAATATACTATACTCGATGCAGTAGAACAAAATAACCATCCTAATGTTTTAGGATCATTTTTAGTTACAGATGGAAAAGTTAGCTTTAGGGTTAGACCATCCGTAACAAAGGAGGAATTAAAAGAATACTGGAAAAATAAAGATGACCACATTGGAAAACTTGCAACTGTAAAGTATCAAGAAATAACAGATGATGGTTATCCAAGATTTCCTGTTATGGTTGGAATTAGAGAAGATTTATAATATTTTTCTCTAAAGTTTTCTCAAAACTGTCGATATTATATAATAAAGGAGTAGTAACAATGTGTTTGATTTCTTGCTTAAAATTGTCGCATATGGAATTGTGGCAATCGTTATCATTTTCCTATCTGCTGTAAGTTGGTGGAGTTTGGTAGGAATTTTCGCATCATTGAAAATAATTTTAAAAAAACGCTAAAGTTTTCTCGAAACTGTCGATATTATATAGTAGGAGCAAAGGTTGTTCCTACACACTAAACAATTAATGCCAAATAAGGCATAGGAGATTTTGATATGACATATGTAACTAACAGCAACGTAGTAACCAATCAATTCCAAACACCTGTAACCGCTATTGAAACTCAAAAGCAAATTAGTCGATCTTTTAATGACTTTCTATTTCGTATTGGTGGTGTTGAGGAAGTTGATGCTGTTAATCGCAGAACCTTTAATAGTTTAGTTGGAGTTTCACCAAGTAATTATAGAATGCAAACACCAAAACAAGATGGAACATTCTACAGTTCTGGTAAAGAAGCGTTAAGAGTGGCAAATCCTGAAATAGCAAAGGCAAAAGCTGTACAAGAATTGTTGATGCTACAAGGTTTGTCAGAAAAAGATGCTACAAAACAAGCTGTTCGTATTTATGGTGGACAGAAACAAGTAAGAATCTAACACAATTGGGGGATTAATTTCCCCCTTTCTTTAAGGGGTTTATGTATGAGTTTACAATTAGAAAGTAAAGAGGTTAAGGAAGAAGTTAAATCAACCATTATTGTAAAACTATACTTTCTACTTGAAGATATAGAAGGTTTATATGGAGAAGATGATATAAAGACTGACATTTTTGAATCTTGCCGTAATTTCATAGATGATTATTTTTCTGAACTGTATGGAATAAGGGGTTGTCCAATTAATCTGCAAAAAGTTACAGGAGAGATACAATGAAATATAGGGTTGATATTTGGTATAAAGTTCCATTTTTTACTGTTCAGTATATTGAAACAAATGGAGAAGAATTAACTGAAGATAGTATTCTTAACTTTTTACATAACTATTCAGAATCAATACCTTTTGAAGAAGATTATAAAGAAAATGAAATAATCGAGATAGAGGAATACACAGGAAGTCAAGGAAAACCGCAGGGCTTTAAAGAAATAAGTGAAGATGATTTCTGGTTTATTGATGCAAAAACAGGTATGATTATACCAAGAAAGGATATCAATGAAAAGAGAAATGGATGAGTTATTAAAAAATTATGATTATGTTTTTCCAGAAGAATGGGATGATATTGAAATAGCTGGATGGTGTATAAGGTATGTAATATCTAATATAGAAGATGTTAAGGAATATTTTTTAGAGGAGGTAGATTGAAATGGCTGGAGGTATTCCCTTTACAAAATACCAAATTGCAAAAGTAGGAACGGAAATAGAAGAAGATTTACTTAAATACTTTGACATAGTTTCTACGGAAACTGTTATCAAATTACTGACTGATGATCCAATAAGTAAGTGTGATTTTACTAAGGATGTATTTTCTATCATAAGACATAGACTTAATTTACTGAAGGAGGAAATATAGATGCCAGAGTATATACCAATAAAATCAGTAGAACATCTTAGACAGATGGCTATTGGAAAAGATGACGGAATTAGCGTCAAGATAATACTAAACTATGGATCGTATTCATCAAAGGATATAAGGTACTTTGATGATATAGATGCTTGGGAAATTTACCATAATATATCAGACACCGTTTGTATCTATCAGTCTACTAAAGAGTTCGTAGAGGAAGAAGATTTCTTAGTTGAAGCAATATGGAAGAAAGCATTATACGCATATCCAGAATTAGTTGAAAAATCAACTGTAATTACAAACAATAATGTAGACCCAGATAAAGTAAAACGTATTCAGGAGGCTATAAAGTGGGAATTATGTTAGGTGGAACTACCTTATTTGGTCTTGGAGACATAGCTAATAGTGTACATTGTTTAATTCAAGAATTAGAAAATGGTAATGAAATTAAACAAGACGATTGGAATATGATTTATTATTTTCTTGAAACATCCAGAGAATATTTCAATCAGGAGGATATAAAGTGGGAATCAAGTTAGATACGTGGGGAAAAGCTAAAGCATTAGCGAAATTTGAAATAGATTCCTATAATGGAGAAGAATTAATTGATATTCTCGCTCATTATATGTTTGAATCAGATCATCCATCTGACATAGATCAATGGTATAAAGAACTAATCATAGATAAAACATGGGATTTTAGTAGGGAAAATTATGAAATGCATTAAACACATTGAGACAATTCCAGTATTTTCCTTTTCTGGTAAAATTAAATCACTTGCTGAAAAGGTTATCCTTAAGGGGGATAGCCTTGATCCTTTTAATGGGTTCTGCTTACATGAAATCAGAGAAGAACTTTTAAATAGAAATATTATAACTAATGACAACACATCATGGTATGACGATGACGGGGAATTTTATGTATTATGATAACGAATGTTCAATGTATTTGGGGACATTAACACTCCAGCCCAAGCACTCCAGCAGTCCAGCCCAAAAAAGGCATATTTCTCAGTTACCGATTTCTCAGAAAACAGGGGGTTAAAAAAAATGAAAAGAACTAAACGAAAAAAGCAAGCAGTCCGATCACTATCAGTTACTGAGTCTAGCAATCCAGGCGTAAAGGTTAGGCATCCGATTGCTCCTGGTGCAATTCGGTTAAAATCCAAGAAAAAATATGATCGTATGAGATCTAAGAGGGACTTACGTAGACTCCTGGATGATAACTGATCTTAACTGAGGAGTCTAATGACATCAATGACCGATCTCGCAGTCCAGCACTCCAGGGAATAAAAAAAGTTTTAAAAAATTGTTATTTAGTCTAAACCTTTTGATTTTGTATGCGTCTATTAAACTTGAAAGTTTAAAGTCTTTCGGAGTTGTTTTACTAAAGAGTTTTTATAAATTCTTACTAAGGTGTAATTAAATATCTTTTTTCTCCACAAGGTTATCAGTCATAACCAGTTAAGTTCAGTCATAGCTTAGTTTTCACCGCAGAGTCTTCTTAGTCCCAATAGTTATCACCTCGCAATTTTGATCTCACTTTACTCTCAAAAGTTTTGTCACACTTTGTGTTTTTTCTTTTTTGGCCCAAATTTACGTCACACTTTGTGTCATTTCTTTTTCAAGGCAACAAAAAAGCCCATTTACATGAGCATTACAGCATAAAACCGTAACTGATCACGCAAATAGGCTCAGTTACTAACCAGCTATCGAGAAATAATAACTGATTAGCAGGTTTAGTTACTCGTTATCAAGTGTTTTTGCAACGTCTATACCATCCTAGCCAAAATTTCTCCTGTTGAGGTCTACGAGCAATCAAATTCGCATAGAATAACGCTCTAGAAGCTTGTAACTTATCTCGACTGACCTTCTTAGCGTGACTGATTGTGTTTTTTCCAATTAAACCATCTTCTGAGATAAGGGAGATTCTACCAAGATTGATGGCTTTTTGTAATATTCTAACGGCATTTCCTTGTCCATGATTAACAACCATATCGAAATATGTCATTCTAATTTCTTTTGGTAGTTGTTCTACTCTACTTGGTTCCCAAAAGTTTTTCCTATAGATTTCTAGAACTTCGGCTTTAGTGGCTTTTCTCAAATCATCTTCAGTTTTCTCTTCGCCTTTATCTTTCCAATATTTTTTATATGTCGAAATTGTTACTCCATACTTAGTTAATCCACCTCGATCAACAGGATCGTCTGAGAGTATTCCCTCATTTTCAAATACATGATCCATGCAAGTTTCAAATTCAGACTTCTTTGGAGTTTTCTTACGAGTTCGTTTTGGTTTCGTAGCTTTAACTTCTTCAGCAGTAGTTGTTTTATTTTCTTGGTTCATATTCATACCTCTTTATTTTTACGTTCTTCTAACATTGATAAATAGTTATTCATGGAATCAGTTATAGTATCGTGAGTAAGTTGTCGAGCGACCTCTTGAGGATCAGTCATAACTTCTCCATCATCTGCAACATATCCCATGAATTTCATTTGTGTTTCAAACAGTTCATTAATCATTCTATTAATTGACACATCTTGTTCGATGGCTAGTTTGTAAATCCAATTAAATATGTGAGGTTTAAGTCTAAGCCTAAAGTATTTCCAATCACCATTAGATTTTAGATTATACCTTGTACCCATCGAACGTAATTGTTCTTTGCGACTATTGTTTTTCACACTTAAGAAACTTCCTCCTTCAAGGCAAATTTCACTTTGATCTCATTAATAATTATGTTCCTCGATGTAAGCATCAACAATTTCAAGACAACCTTTGGCATCATGAGCATGTTGAATGAGTTTACAGACCTCGCCTACAATGTCGGAGTGTTCACCAATACCAGCAGGGTTACTCAACAATACGTTGAGGTTAGCGTTATAAGTTAACAAATCCCCTTCAAATCTCTTTTTAGCAGCTTGAAGGAGAAAGAAATCCATACCTTTTTTTTCTTTAATCATCGTACCTCACATCGTAAGATCTAGGCGTAAGACCTTCATTACGTTTTAAATTAATAGCAACAGCCTTTTCTAATCCTGGCTTTTTAGGATCAATGTCATTAAATAAATATCGAACACCACTAGGAATACCTAGAATGAGATGATCAAACCGAAGCCCCCAAAAGTTTAGCATAATTTCGGTCTGTAGTCGATGTCGTTCCAATCTAGCGGAAGTAAGTATAATGGTATCATTTGAATGAAGATAATTCAACCAAAACTCTTTAACCCCATCGAGTATCTCCTCTTGAAGATACTCAGGAGGAGATCTCATAAAGTCTTGAAGATGCTTAGGTAATTTATCTTTAGCTTTAATTAACTTGACACAAACTTGGTCTAAATCATCATTACTCTTATGTTTAAAAATAGTACCATCAATATCGAAAACAAAAGTACGAAACATAGAAGTATCTTGACTTTGTATTTCCTTTATTTGTTTAGAAACACTAGAAGAATTATGCATCGGCAAACTCCTCAATGGTGTTTCTATTACGATTATTTTGAGCAGGTGTACCAGTAGGAGTATAAGAATCATCCCACCAATGCACGGCCATTTTCCAATTTGACTTTGACATTATTTTCTTAACGTTTTCACCTCCACACAATTCGCATTCATCTAATGGTTCATCATTGATGGATTGTAATGCTTCAAAAGTTTCCCCACAATCAGGGCATTTATATTCATAAATTGGCATATACCTAACCTCCTAGTCCGTTATAACAATGAGGACAAATTTTTATTTTATCTTTTAAGAAGTGTTCAATCGTTTTGATAATTTCACCTCTATCAATCATATATCCCTTACGACAAACACTTTCACTAACTCTATCGACATACCAAGAGAATGGCATGTTTGAAAGTACTTCAACGTAAGTAACTAAACATTTATGTATAACTTCTTGGTTGCTGACATATTTTGAATGATGCCTACTCATCGTCCTCCTCATCCTCCTTAACTAACTTAGAGTAAACAGCTATAACACCTCGATTAAACCATAGAGTTAACTTAGGAGAAATTAACCACAACAGATCTTGAATGCAATTAAGTATGAATGCAAGAGGGATTGCAATTGCATTCATTATGATCCAAAAAGCGACACACAAGTAAACTTGAATTATAGTCCTAATTCCTTTCAACATATAACCTCCTAACTAGTCAGTATCATTCATTCTTTTTTTTCCATTCCCATTCCCATTACCATTAGAGTTTCCATTACCATTACCATCCCTATTTAGGGCAAAATTTCTAACATCAAAGAAACTTGAAACTGCACCTCCAACGATTCCTATGAAAACAAGAATTATCCTTTCAAAGAAAGCCATTTCACGTTCAATAGCTTCTTGTCCAGTAAACCAACCCACAAAGACTAAACTCCACATACCTAGAACTAGAGATAGTACTCCATAAAATACATGTTTCAATAGAGTTTGTTGAGCAGATAGTTTTTCATGTAAAGCTAACTGCTCTGCTGTTTCGTGATGTTCACTTAAAGAATCCTCTAAATGTCGTTCAGTTTTTTCTATTTCATTAGTAAGTTTTTCTACTTCAGTTTTGAGAAGTAAAATTAATTCATGATCATTTTCTGCTTGATCAACTTCTTCTTGCAATTCTTTAGTCATATTAAAACACCCAATTAAATATTTTAATTATAAATTTAATTGCAAAATACCAGCAAGAAAAGCAGAAAGCTAATATTGCAATCCAAACATATAAAATTTCTGGAGTTACTTTCAATTACACTATTCTCCCAGAAACAAATCCTTGCTCAGAAACAGTTAATATAAACTTTTCAAAACCTTTCAATTCTGGAAAGTTTGAAATGTCATCATAATTAAGTTTGAAAAAAACAACATCTTCTAGCAACTCATCATAAGATCCTTCTAAATAATAATTCCAAAAAACTGGAACATAATACATTTCATTTTCAAATTTTCCTGGACTTAATACGACTCCAGTTTTATCACAAACATTTAAGCCCATTCGATTAATAATTTTTCTAGAGTGATTATTTAAGAACATTCTTTTCTCCTATTTTATATATGTGTATATTTTTATAGTTTGTAAAATTTTCTGGTAAACAATATTCAATTTTTGTGTAAGGGTCTACATAATGTCTACCATTGCACTCTTGATGTATGGATTCATCAAAAGTAAGATCATTAGATCTATCTAATGATTGTATGCTAGTAGACCAACTATTATAATAAATCTCCCCATCATTAGAACAACCTGCTAAAAAAACAACTAAGATAGAAAGAATAATAAATATTATCATAGCAATCCTAGTTAATCTTTCATTCTCCCTTTTGTTTTCTTTAACACTTTTCAATTACTATCTCCTATTGATTCAGAATTGTTTAACCAATCGGAACTATTAAATTTAATAATTTTATCTACACGATCACTTTTCGTATCATGTTTCCATTTACCTGGATGTGGTGTATCACGAACGCACTGAACTACATAGTTATATAAACAAGAATACATATACTTAGTTAGACCTTTAAACTTAGTGAAATCTGCATAGTTTGATATATATGGGAACTCAATAAAAATTTCATGCAACGTACTAATACTTACATGAAGTTCATTAATAGCATTATGAACAGACAATGCAATATCTTTCTGACAAGAGAAATCTTGACATTTTGAAACGGAAGTAGCAATAATTGTATTTAATTTGAAATTTTTCATTTGTTCTCCTTATACCAACTAGGTATTTCTCTTTTTTTCCAATAAGCAATATGGCTTTTCTCATTTATATAATATTTCCTGTAAGAAGCTAATGAGTTATTTGGAATCTTACAGTATTCAGGCATTGCTGGTGTTGGTTGATTAAAACTACCTGTAACTATGTTTTTAGGTTGATTAACTAATACATTTTCTAACTTGACAAAACTTAAGTGACTTCTATCATAACGATACTCGTATTCCTTAGATAGAGAACAAAAAAGCTTATACAACCACTTATAGTTTTCGGAATTACTTCTAGCCCAAATAGCAGAAGGATGATTCTTATGGGTTGCTTTATATACTTTGTCGATACATTGATCTCCATCTAATACCCTATGACAAGTAGATAATAATTGTGCATACTCAAGTATCATCTTGACACAATGCTTATCATTATGATACTTGGCACAATCATCAGTGTTATGATCTAAGTAGAAGACGTTCATTTTTCCTCCATTTATTTTGCTTCTACTATATATTATCGACAAATTCTAGATAACTTTAGCGTTTTCCACCAAAATATTCTTCAGCTAAACCAATATCAACCATCTGCTGATTAACACTGACTTCAGGATTAAAATCTTCGATAAATATTTCAGCTAAACATCTTCCATACTTACCTGTCCCTCTGCTTTTAATAATACATTCATTGTCAAAATTAGATAAAGTATCAGTTAGAAATTTTTTAGATTCTAATCCTCGTTTTTTTTCTTCAAGATCTCTTGTACGACTTTCTGGAGCATTAATTCCGTACAATCTTGCTCTAACTTTTTTCCATGTGTCGAAACCAAGATCAACGAGAAAATCAACAGTATCTCCATCGACAACTTTAACAACCTTTGCTTTATATTCATACATATATCACCTCTACCAATAGTAATGTGTTTTAGCTTCATATTCTGGATCATTTTTAGACAATACAATTTGATGTATAATTTCAGATATATTTTTCTTAAACTGATCTATACTACCGTCATTAGCGACAATGAAATCATATCTCTGATATGAATCCAAAGAAGTTTCTGATATATTCTCATCATCGCAGATTAAGTCTTCTCTCATTACCCGAATGACAACACCTTGTAAATTTTTAATTCTTTTTATTTCATTTTCAAATCTCAAATCTTCAATGACCCAAGAGATTGAATTCTGAACATCATAGAGATACTTGGCATCAAATCTTCCAAACAAGCAATTCAGCCAAGCACTCTCATCAGATTCTCTTAGATTCATACCAATTGTTTGTAGTATCTGTCTAAAGTTTACTGGGTTGTAAACCCAATGATTACCACCTTCATCAATTATAGGATCTTTAGAAAATTTAGGCAAAGGTATCTGTTGCCCATTATCTTTATGCTCTTTAATATAACTAACAGGAACCCCTAACATTTCGGACACTAAATTATAGATAGGTTCTGCAAAACTTTTTATTTCTATTAAACCTAAACCTTCTTCAAGAAATATTTCCTGAGTTAGTTTGCAAGCAGTTGACTTACCTGAACCTTTTTTACCTGAAAACGCTAGTAACATTTTTAACTCTCCAATTTTGTTGTATATTCACCAAGTAGTTTTATTAAACCGAAACTTCTTTTAGGAACTGAAAACGGACTCTTATAGTTTCTAAAAGAAGTTGTAAATGCATTATTAAGCCGATATAAAGATTTCTCATTATGGTCATAAGTATATGATGGATTAAACCACTCTCTGTAAACACTAACAACTTTAGAAGAAGGAATAATTTTTTTACTTGCAGCATTAACTATTGCATGGCTTGCAATTTCATCATTTATTCTTATTTCCTTATATTTATTTATAACTTTATCAAATTCGTTTTGATATATTGTTATGTTACTAATTGCATTGCTTATTCCTAATTCTAAGTCTTGAGTTATATTTCCCGTATGTTTTCTTTTAAAAAGAACAGATTCATACCAAAGTCTATTCCCACAAGTCAACCAACGCAAACCAAACATTAGTTTAGCAGCATACGTTTTTTCATTGCAATTGAGCAAACCAACTAATGTGTTTTTATCTTTTTCATCTTTTTTTTCTACTTGATATAATGCCATCATCCTCATAGTATTTTTACTTAGATTAAAAACCCTATCAACAACTTTAATGTTGTTTTTCTCTAATGAAGAATCTAGCCAATCTACCATTGTAGAATGCTTGATTGGCTTATGTGTTTCTGTACTCTCTGGAATGTTAGCATCTATAATATTTTCCCATTCAGCGTTTCCTGATTGAACATTAGTAAGTGTCACTTTAATAATCTCCTCTTTAACTTTTTGTTTTGTTTTTTTAACTTTTTATTCTTCTTCTTAACTTTGTTGTATTTTCCATCTAAAGCAACCAACTCTAGTTGAACAGTTTCCAAGTCTTCCTTTATTTGCGACCATCTTAAGTTTGCAAGTTTAACTTCTTGATCTAAGAGAGTATCGTTTACAAGACTTTTTCTTTCCCACCATTTTTGCTTTTCTTTCATTTTCTTAATTGTTCCCAACTAACAGGGGCAACTTCAACTGCTAACTTATCTATTTTATCTGCTATCCATTGAGTCTCCAACTGCGTATCTGGTTTACATCTTAGATTACAAACTCTAGCAAATGCCATTAAAGTACCCGACCAATACCACTCAGTCATCATACTTTGAGGTAATATCATTCTTGCTTGTTCTGGACAAATACCAATATTTATCATAGAGTTATATGCAATCCTAGCTTGTTCACAAATGTATTTATATGAAGGCATTTCATAAGGATTACCTCCAGGACTAGGTATACTAGGATCAAAAGCATCTTTTGTTACTACTTCATTGTAATAAAATTCATCAGAACTTCCCTGCTTTTTATTACTTGCTTTAAGTCTCCATTTTTCTGGAGTATAATACTCAGGGTCACTATCAACATACCTCCTACTAATTTCATTCCAAACCAAGCCAACTTGATGTTTAACTAATTGCCTAGCAACAAAGACAGGAGCAACGATGTGAAACTGTAAAGAAACATGGCCGAAAGGAGTCCAATGATTATGCCTAGCAAGGTAACCAATAAGTTTCTTATCCTTATCATCAAATTTTTCCTTTTTTTTACCGAATGAAACCCTAGCAGCATTTACAACACTAAGGTCATTACCCATTTTATCAACTAACGTTACGTTCATGATTCTCCTTATGTTTAAAAATAATTGTTATAATAATGTCTAAATAATGATGCAATGAATTTTCAGGGAAGTCTTTAAACGGACAAGCATCTTCTATTATTTTTTTTGCATATTCATCTAAATGCTTATGCCCAGATGAGCAAATAATATCCATCCAAACTATACACCCACCTCTATCTAGTACTACTTGTATTTCAGTTTTACCAGAATCATCAGAAGATACTTGTTTGTATAGACTTTTTATCTTATTAACTAAACTGATTTCATATTCTTCAAGGTGTGATCTAGTTATATGTGTTTTCAAGATAATTCACCTCATTGCAATTATATATAACGTTAATAGGTTAAAACTTTTTACTGATTTATTTTTTTAGTAAATAATTTAGGGAAAGTGACGTTATAAGTATGTGGGTGAGTTTATATTAATCACCTACTGAGGTCGGGAATTTAAATAATTCCTTATCTGAAAAAGTGTATTAAAGATGCTGAAAGTTTCTGCCAAGATGTTATTCAGCATCTTTTTATAAACTATTAAAAAGTGGTCGAAAGACACTTGAAATTCTTGCTTAAATAGGAGAAAAAAATTATGACAACATTAGTAACAAAATACGATCCATTCTTTGTAGGGTTTAAAGGTTTATTTAATCAACTAGATGAATTCCAAAACTCTAAACAAAAATATCCTCCATATAATATAATACAGGAGGATGATAATACATATATAGTGGAAATAGCTGTAGCAGGATTCTCTAAGGATGAAATATCAGTAACACATCACCCAGGAGAATCTAATGAGTTAAAGATTATTGGAGAAAAAATTCAGTCAGATGTTAAATCTAAATATCTACATAGAGGTATTGCAAATAGAAAGTTTGAGAAGTCTCTAACATTATCAAATACTATCTTAGTAACATCTGCAAGAATTGTTGATGGTATTTTAAATATTAAACTAGAAAATAAAATACCAGAATCAGAGAAACCAAAATCAATAAAAATAAATTAAATGAAAAAGGATGGGTTAATTCCCATCCTTTTTTTTTACCAAGTCCAAAATTGTGCAATGCCGTAAAGAAGACTAATTGCAATTATAAAACCAATTGAAAAACTAATTACCCACTTCATCTAATCCCTCATATTTCTTTAGTTTATTTTTTATACAACTTGGACATGGATTTCTTTCCCAAACGTTACTATTCCTTACTCCAAGAATTGTATTTCTAGGGAAGTTTGCCCTCCAAATTATAGCACAGTGATGACAAATAAAACTACATGGTTCAGAGCCTACAGCTTTTCCCCATGTAGTGGTTAACCATCCTCTATCGTCAGGTATGTCTTCTATTCTATATGTAATCATTTACTGGTTAAGTAATTGGTGAATAGTTTGAGATAATTGTTGTGCCTGTACCATCATGGCAATGGCTGATTGTTGTCTTATTTGAGCTTGTGCCAAACGACTCATTTCTCTAGCCTCATCAAAATCTTCGATGGTATCAACCGATTCTTCCAATACTCCTACCATACTTGTTAAATGACTTGTAGTAAATTCAAATCTCTGAGCCTTTGAATTTAGTTTTACTGATTCCTCATCTAACTTACCCAAAGCAAAATCTAAACGTGCAACTGCGTCTTGAGCCTTTTCAACAGTGTCTACGGAAGACTTGACAATACTTATAGAATCCCCTGGGGCATAAACTCCACCTTGACCATTATCCAAACCAATCTCAGGATCGCCAATTTCTAATGTTTTTGTATAAGCACCAATACGTAATGAACCTTCAGTCATATCATCAATATCTATTTGAACTGAATCATCAGAATCAATAACTACATTCTTAGTTGCAAACGTACCATCAAGTAGTTTAACTCCATCATATTCTGTATTGTCTAATATGAAATCTATTTCTTTATATAAAGTATCATACTCTACCTGTAAATCAGCACGTTCTTCGGCACTAATTTCTTCTGACTGAGATTCTTGAGCAATACCTCTTAGTTTAGAAACCACACTTCTAATAGAACTAATTCCACTATCTGCAGATCTCAAAAGGTTTAAAGATTCTTTTACATTTGTATTTGCGGTTTTTAATGTCCTAATTCTAGAGTTCATTTTATTAACTCTAGATTGATCTGTTGGATTAAGTTTAGGTTTGCCATCTGCCAATAATTGCATAGTTTCTTGAATTTCTGCAGTTGTCTTTTTATAGTTTTGATATGCTCTATTTGCTACACTATTTAACATTATAAATTTCTCCTGTTTTTTATGCATAGATGTCAATGATAGTTCCAATAGTTGTTTGAACTATATTGCCTACGCTTTTATTTTTGTTTTCTTTTTCTTCGTTCATTAAATTTCTAGTTTCTTGTTTTCTTTCCGCTTGTTTTGCTTCTTGAATATATCTTAAATAATCAGGTGTATTATTATCTGATCTATTTGTACTAACATCCATTTTATACCTCCGATCTATTAGTGATTCATTTAGATAGTTATCTAATATATTCCTCCTATAATATTCAAAATAGTGATGGAAAGAACTTCCAACCGTTCCTGAAATTGGTATAATTCTCATTATTATCTACTTGTTTTTTTACTTTTCAAGACCTCATATTTTAATCTTTTCCTTTCGTTTTTTTGGTATAGGTTTATTTCTCCTTTAACATATTCCTTTCGTTGTATTTCTCTAATCTTTTCTAATTGTTCTTTGTTTTCTCTATTTCTTATTTTAATAATTTTTTTTTAAAGTAGTCTACCCTTCTTTGAAGGAATCTATACTTATCTTCCCACTCTTTCGTTGGTGTTTCACCTCCTCCTTTGATATGCATCATATCATTCAGTTCTTCAAAAATTTCTTTTAATAAATATATTTCTTTCATTTCTTTTTTAAAAGTTTTTTTAACTTCTTGTTCTCTTCTTTTACTTTTTTGAACTTAATTTTTAATTCTTCAAAATCTTTTTCTAATTTCTCAACCCTAAGTTTTTCACGAAAATTTATTTCCAATATAGATATTAATTTTCCATCTTTCTTAATCATATATTATTTATTACGTTCTGATTCTACTTTGTTAGACCAATAGTTTCTCTTATGAATTTTAACACCATTATGTTTTCTACGAATGATATGTCTACGAATTCCCCTTCGATTGGGATTATAGGTATTTCTACCTATTCTCATTTGTGGATGTCTGTGTCTCATCATCTCCATTTGAAATCTGATACGTTGTCTATTCTTCCAGTTCCAAATTTGCCTTTCTAATCTTTGCTGTTCTAATAACTGAGATTCTGTAATCAACGTTGATCTGATAGTAGTACGTCCTTCTACTAGAAACTCAGGTTTCACCGCACAACTAGACACAAACATCAATATAATTCCCATTACTAACAATCTGATTTTCATTACTTTGCTTCCCCCTTTTAATTATCTTTTTTTTGGTACATTATTGATTACGTTCTGCCTGTACCTTATTAGATTTTTGTGGATTTTTATTGATCGAGATCAACACTGGATTTTCTTTAAGAGTATCTCTCTTAGCCTGTTCCATTGCTTCATCTATCAGTTCTTCACGACAAAGTAACTTTGCCTTCAACGTCTTAATATTCTCCTCTGCAACTTTTAACTGATTAGACAAGGATTGCATATCCTTATTCTTTTCTCGTATTTCATCAGTAAAAATGTCGGTCTGCTCTCTAATCACCGCATTCTCTCTCATCTCACAACCTATCAGGAGAAACAACAATAAAATGGAAATAAAAAATAAAAATACGACTGAAACTATTTCAACCGTTCTAACAATTATCACAATCTCCTCCAATGTCTAAATCATTTTTAAATTCATGAAAATTATATGGAATATATGGAATCTTCTCAACTAAATTACTTACAATTACAGAAAAACATCCATAGCAAACAAGAACTAATAAAATCATACCTACCACTCCGTTTGAGAAAATTCTACTATTTCAGCATTACTTGAATTTTCTGCAATCCACATGCCGTAAAACATCATAGAAATTTCTTCCCACAATTTAATATTTTCTTTACAAACTTTCCAGCCTGAAAAATTTTCATTATCATGGTTTAAATCACAATACTGAAATATTTTATCTTTAAAATAATCTAAATTCATATCAAACTATACTTTTCCTATTCAAATCTATTTTTAAGTTCTTGGAATCTTTCTCTAAATCTTTCTCTTCTTCTACTTCTTCTAGCTGTTTGATTCTGTCTAGTAGTTTTTGATTCGCCTCCATTTGTAATTCCAGTTGTTCTAACAATTCCCCCACTTGTTTCTTTAGTTTTTGATTTTCTCTTATTGTTTCGTGTATTAAGGAATATTGGTTTCCTAAACTCATATTTTATACCTTTTTTAGTTAATAGTTTGTTTTGTTGTATATCATCCACGATATGACTACCAAAAGTATCACCAATAGCCAAGCGTTGAAAGCTAGATGTTTTAATATTTGAGACATAAGCTATTTTATAATCCTTTCCAATTATGGTTCCTATCAGTTTCCATTCGGGAATAACTCTTGGTGGAGTCCAACCCAAAGGTCTAAATAAATTATTACTAACAATAACACTGTAATGATTCTCTTCAGATAGAGAATAATCTGTTATAAATATCAATAAAAATAAAAAAATTATTTTATTCATCTTTTAAAAGTTTTTGCAACTCTATAACTAATATATTTATAGAGTGTAGTTTTAAATTAGTTTTCCACATCTTATCTAATTTAGTAATGGAATTAGATATTTCTTCTATTTCTTTATTCATCTTAAAAAACTGTTCTTCTTTTTCTTGGCAATTAAATATCATGTTTCTAAAATTAACTCAACTCCTTCTTTATCCATTTCAGTCATAAAACAAGGGGTAGTTTCTCCAACCCAAGATCCAATTATATTAAAATAAAAATATTCAATTGCTTCCTCTGGAGTCATACCGTCATCTACCATTTTATCAATCATCTTGTCTTTATCGTAAAGAGGAGTTGGTTGCATTCCAAACCTCTCCACATATCCAAGACAACAATCATCAAACCCATCTACAAACAATTTATATCTCCTATTTATCTAAATTATTCCAAGCATTGATATAATATTCTTCTTCAGACCTCATTACATCAAATATTTGATCGACTAAATCTTTTTGCGATACTTGACCTTTTAATTGATCTAGAAGATCATTTATAAGATCTGTGTAGTTTATACCCACCCAAGCGTTCTTATTCTCTGCATATATGTAAGTTGCAAAGTCTGAGGATGTATACCCTATTTTCTTTAAATGATTTTTGATTAATTCTTCTCTGTATTCTTTTTCTTTAAAGTAAAACGACATAATATCTCCTATTTTTTATTTTTATTTTTCTTACCAGCATAGTAAGCTTGTATTTGAGTTAAGGTTAAAACTCTACCATCTTTCGCTCTATACTTACCCTTATTTTTTCCTCTTGTTATTTTTTTATATGGCATAAAATACTACCTCAAATGTTATCATAATGTTTTAAACACTTCAAATCTCATATGTTCTTCTGCATATGGAGAATATGGGTTTTCTGCAGTTGGGAATAACTGCATTGACCATGAATTAGATTCCCCCTTTGCAACCCATATGTCATATCTTTTCCAATGATACCAAGAGTTACGAGAAGAGAAGTGCACCTGATTTTCAGGGAATGTAATACCTGTTAATGGATCTATATTATTAGACATTAACATTAATTCTTCTCTTATTTCAGGGTTGTTTCGTTTCCACTTCCCCCTCCATTGAAACTTCATTGTAAACTTCTTAAACTTCCAGAATTCCATCATTTTTTTTGTCCCTCTTCAAATCCTTTTTCGTATCCTTTAGCATAACCATGATCCCAGTTTCCAGCTATTAATAGCATTACAATAAAAAGTCCACTACAAATACCTAAAGCCCAAGACCAACAATAAATTTCATGTGCATGTTCAGTGAAAAATTCAAACATAAACAATGTTCCTTAAATTAAATAATAAAATTTTATCCAACTCCACATGTGGATTTTACATATCAATAATATGGATTTTCTCCTGCTTCATGGTTTGTGGTATCTACAATTTGCGTTATCTCAGGAAATCGAGATTTAATTTGTTGATCTACCGCATGTTGTAGTGTATATTGAGATGCAGAACAACCCTGACATCCACCCAACATTTCGATATATAAAATACCAGCATCAATACCGACAACTTGAATATTTCCACCATGTGATGCAATTTGAGGATTGATCGTTGAATCAATCAATTCCATTATACGTTCTTCTAAATCACTTGCTTCTGGTTTATTTGGATTGATAATATCAAACCCCTGTACATTCAAATCTTCTTTATAATCGACTGTAGCACCATCCAGTATTCTCAATGATCTTTCATCTACAACCATACTAAACTTTTCTAAATTAAAAAATGATTCAGTTTCGGTGTAATCATCCTTTCTGAATTCCAATCCAATACCATATTTATAATCCGTTGCAGTCTTACCCGTAACTTGGATTCTGAACAGGGTATTCTCAGCAGAATAATCTTCATCGTTTTCAATAATACCAGAAATTTTCTCAATTGCCTTTTCTGTAACTTCAATCATATGCTAAAACTTTCCCCACAACCACAAGTTGAATTTGCCTTTGGATTATTAATTACAAACCCATTACCCATCAACCCATCCTCATAATTTATCTGAGAACCAGCAACATACAAAAATGACCTCTTATCAACAATAATTTTAAATATATCCTTGACGTTGAATACTACATCACCATCATCCCAAACATCATAGGATAGGTTATATTGAAATCCAGAACATCCTCCACCTTCAACCTTAATCCTAAGACCACATTTTTTAAATTCTTCACCCTGTTGATCCCTCATCCTCATTGCAGTTTCTAGTGCTTTATCAGATATGGATATCATTATTTACCCTTTAGTCTCCTAATTTCTTGCATCATTTCAGTGATACGTTTTTCTTTCCATTTGTTTTCTCTTTTAACCACACTTTCTTTTTCTGAATCACTAAGTGCATGACCTGAACCATAAATGGAGCTTGGTCTTTTCTTTAAATTATTTATTTGGTCTTTCAGTGCTTGAATTTTCTTATCTTTACTCAATAACATTATCTTGCTCCATAAAATCCATTATCTTTGATTGGAATATGTGGATGGGAACCACCATTGCTAGGTCTTCCCTTATCATCTCCACGAACCTTTGCAAGTTCCTCCTCCTCAGTACATGGTGCATCTAAAGGAACATCCGTTACAATATCATTGTCTACAATGCTATGTTCATTGGAAATAATATATTCCAAGACTTCATCGCCACTAACATCGACTAACATAGTATCACCAAATTGCACACATGGTTGCATATGCTGACCCGTCTTTTCTACCATCTCGATGAAATTATCAGGGATATGAATTTGTTTTTCTTCGTATTCAATACCACACTTTGCCAAAACTTCCCTGACCCCACGACTCCAACCACACTGTTGTTTCAAATATGCTACAACCTTCATATTTCTATAACCTCATTATCTTCATTATTATTTTCAAAAGTATTTGTAATTTCTATGCCTGGAAACATAGACTCAAAATCTGCTATTTTAATCATATGTATGGCATCCCATGTCAATTTAGTACACACTGTAGAACAAATAGAACAACCAATGCATTCATTATATCGTATTCTAACTGGTTTTATAGGAGCATTACCATTAGAAAAATCATCAACTTCAATACAGTCAACAGGACAAAAAGGAACGCAGACCTGACATCCAGTGCAATTGCCTTCATCCACAACTGCAATAGATTTAGGTTTTCGTGTCTTTGTACCAATCTCAAAAGGAAACTTAGGAACTGATTTATAATGGTCATATTTTTTCATCTTTAAACCTTTAAGGTAAATATATAGCAACACCAACACTAATTATTAATCCAATAACTAATCTAACGAAATCCCAACCTACTCCAACTAAACCCTCTCTCTGTTTCTTTTTTAAAACTTGAGTCATAGCTATTTCTCTACCTGCCAACATTCCAACAAACAACCATGTTGTACTCATCGGTATTGGATTAACTACTTTAAACGAAAACAATAAACTACCATAAACAAAGTCAATAATAGTAACCTGTTTTATATTTATGACTTCAGATTTTTTTTGTACTACTTGTTGTATTTTACCTCCTTTCATATAAAATATTACACCCAGTAATGAAAATGAAGTTATTAAATACAACAATAACATGTTAATGGATATATCTCTTGGAAGAAACACACATTCATTAGCTGTATCATGCATCAACCAAGTAATCCATAAAAAAGAAGTGGACACTAATTGTAATTTACTCCAAATAGGAGGAACATTAGACCACCACTTCTTGTGTTTTTTTACGTGATTTGCAACTACTATCCATATTAAAAATGATATTACACTAGCTACGACATAACCAGTTACAGATTTTTTTACCA
>CEOH01006128.1_pt1 | contig 23676 bp, 27 predicted proteins | sample 530311 | NCBI WGS metagenome assembly CEOH01 (sample SAMEA2619923, study PRJEB7988) | marine metagenome | biome: marine biome (ENVO:00000447); feature: deep chlorophyll maximum layer (ENVO:xxxxxxxx); material: "saline water (ENVO:00002010), including plankton (ENVO:xxxxxxxx)" | depth 60 m
CTTTTAAGGCCTGAAGAATCTTTTGCTGCAGGGTCTCCACAAGTATCTATCTTATTTTGTATACATAAATATTCGTCATATCCTAAAGTCTTAATTCTGCCATTATCCTTACATTGCCCTATTCTTGTGTAATTAACATAATCACAAGGTAAATCAACTGTTAAATTAGTATTTACTGTTAATATTGTTGTTTTAACCTGATGTAATATATCAAACGTAAGCTCTTTAAGTCCTCGTATAGCAATATCAAGATATTGCATATATTTATGCTCACTAGTTTCTCCTTGTTGTATTAAAATAGATTTAACAACTTCATTTAATGTTACATCTTTTGCCATATTATTCTATATTATCATTTTGGTCATCATTAGGAGCTGATTTCATACTAGAATATAATTGAACAATATTTCTTATAATCTCTGACTCTAAATCTGCAGGAATAGGAAATGGTTTTGTTGAATCTATATCTCCAGAATGCATAATCATTTTAAGTATAATAGTATTACCACAACAATCATCAACACTTTCAGTATAATATAATCTATTACCTTCTACCCAGTACCCCTCTCTACCTCCTAAATTTGAAGAAAGAAGCCCATTATATAAACTTAAAGAGCTGTTTGGAACTCTAATAAATCCATTATATTGGTCTTTAGTATAACTAACATGAACGATACCCATATCGTGATTTAAAGAAATAGGTCTTCCTGGTAATTCTGAATATAATAAATTTTTAACTAAATCTTTTTTAATAGAAATTTCACTAAAAGAAGAAACTATATCTCCAGGAATTGAGGTTTCCCCCATATTCATTGATTCAAATAATCTAACTCTAACTAACCTATCTCTTTCCTGCTCTATTGCTAATATTATTTCTCTTGAATCAATAGAATTATCAGTAGTTATATCTCCAGAATTTAGTATTCTGACTATTTGTTCTGCTAACTGTGCTTTAGTTGTTGCCATGTTTATACTCCTGTTTGTCTTTTTGTTTCACTATATTGTGCTAAATCTGCTTCTCGTAAATTAATACCTATAAATGCTAACATCCTAATTGCTATCTCATTAAAAACTTGTTCAGGCCATTCTAAATCTACTGAATTAGCAGGAGCATAAACAGGCCTGCCATTAACAAGAGTAAACCCCCAAATTGGAGCTACAGGTCTTCTCAAATATGTTAACTGTATAAGTCCTATATCTATAGGATAAAATTGCATTCCATTATCATAAAATACTAAAATTGGATGAGCAGCATCTGGATAAACTATATTACTAGAAAATATTTTTTGTAATTCATTATCATCAATAGGTCTAACAGCAGCCATTTTAGCAACTACATTAGATGTAGTTGTTCCTTCTGTTTTACATCCTTCACAATTAGCATCATCTGTAACAGTTGTTTCTGCATAAGGATTAGTAGCGGAGCTAAAATGAACATAATTACCAGGATAAGGAGTTAATCCTGTAGCAGGAACATTAAGAGTTATTCTTGTTATAAACTCTCTTAAATCATCTGATACTTTTTGTGTTTGTTGATAAGCTACTCTAGGAACAGGTCTTCCAGGCTGATATTCAGCAGGATTATTATATCTTTCCATAAAAAATTGCATTTGTGCTCTATCAGCAACCAAATTAAATTCTTCTGGAGTTATAAATCCTGATTGCTCTTTATTAGCAATAAACTGTACAAATCTATATAAATCATTAACATTTATCATATTCTATAGATGTTATTGTGCAGGATAATATGCTACATGTAAGTGTATTTTTCCTGCTGTTAATGCTGCTGTTCCTATTGTCCATGTTGGAGTAGCAGTATCTTTAAGCATACCAACATTAGATGCTCCTGCCGCAACAGTACCTTCCGCAGCTAAAGGAGATGCGTTATAATTAGTTTGTGCTAAAAAGAAATCATCATCAGTTGCTTGATAACCTGCTGAAGTAGCACTACAAGTAATTCCAATTTTAAGTGTTGCAGAGCCACTAGAAGCTAATGCTGTTTCACATTGAATATAACATTTTGATGCATCTATAATAGCTCCTTTAGGTATACCTCCCACATCTGCAGCAACTGGAGTAATAGTTCCTACATCCCCTGCTGAAACAGAAAAATCATACGAAAACTTCTTAACAACTACACTATCTCCTAAAGATGTCCAGCTTCTAACTCCTGCAGCAGTAGAAGATAAAATCATACCATCAGAGGTAGGATTACCTAATGCATCCTCAGCAGCAGCATCATTTCTAGAAATAAGACCATCTTGCCAAGCTCCATTTGCGTATGTACTTGTAATCTCCATAGCATTAGTAGCTCCTGATGAAGCTTGACTTGCAGTAAGAGTTTTCCCAAAAACATTTACAGCTCCAGAAGTAGTTAAAGCAGCATTCCATAAAATCGTAAATCTATCTCCTTCTTTAGGAGTTCCTCCGCTTGGTTTTTCTACAGTATAATTACCACTACCTAAACTATGAGTGCCAGTAATAAGAGTAACTCCTTCCGTTGACCCTGCAATAGTATCTATAATATCTCCTCCAGATGCTGTTTCTATAATCCTAGCTCCTTTCTCAGCAATATTAATATCACTGTCTCTCAAATTTTTAATTGTAGTAACAGCAGAAGGGGTTCTATTAATTTCATGCCATCTTGTTGTAGTAGTAGAATACATTAACATTAATGTATGATTATTATCATAAGTATTAAACGGAGCATTATTGTCTAACTCCATTTGTCCAACTCCTGACAATGCTGTACCCCCATATGCTTCTTCAGCGTAGTCGCTTTCTCTATCACAAAATTTTGATACTTTTGTAATTGCTTCTCCAACAATAATAATTATATCTCCATCAGAAATTAAACTATTAGTTTCTCTAATAAATAATACATCATCTGTTGTAGCATCTGACTGAGTATCTACAATTATCCTTTGTATGCTACTACTTCTTGTATACGTTACTATTCCTGAAGAAACACTAACAGAAGAATAAGGAAGTCTATTGTTAAATCCTATATTTACAATATAATTAGTTATTTCTGTAGCTCCAGATGTAGAGCCTTCTGCTGCTGCACTGTTAGCGTACAAATAATATTTTCTTTGATTAGTACTTGTATAAAATGATGATGTTTCGCTTGCAAGAGCTGAATTAGTTAAAGCGTCTGCTAGTATAGTTTTTTTACCATCAGCATTATTAGTAAGATTAGATATTATATTCCCACTACTATCTGTAATGTATATCTTACCTGTACCGTTTCCTAAATTACTTATTGCCATTTTTTAAATTTTTATTATGATGAAATTATATTAAATCTTATTTTGCTTGTTCCTACTAATTTATTGTTACTAACGTCTTGTACTCCAGAGAAATTTTCTGTACTTTGTACTTTAAAAACAAAAGAACCATTATTATCATTAGAAGTATTTGTTATTACTATTGTCTTATCTTGTTCTTCTGTAAAATATCCAGTAACAGTAAAATCAGTACTAGCTGGTAATAAATTATGAATATTTGTAACTCTAGTTGCATTATTCATAAATAACCAATTTGATTCCCCGTAATTATCTGAAGTAATTGTTATATTACTTGCAGGAATAAATCTTGTCCCTGTTATAAACTCAGTAGAAGCTGAAGCACTAAAAGATGGAGAACCTCCCCCTACTATTACTTGAGATAATAAAAAAGTATGTCTTTGAGGAGAAGAACCTTGATTATCTAAGGTTGAAGATAAATTATCTAACTGAGAAGACACAGCACTTGTAGTTGAAATAGCTGTTTGTAAATTTGCTGCAGTATAATCTATATCTCCACTTATAGAACTACCTAAATCTAAAGAATAAACTACAGGGTCTGCAGAAGTACCAGTACCAGAAGAACTAACAGAAAGCCTAGAAGAGTTAGATACTACTTGATAACTTTTTGATGAAGTAGAAGAAACTATAGGTATATTTGCTGGAATTGAATTATCTCCATAACAACTACAATCAGTTCCGCATTCTGATATATTTTTTATTTCTGCTAAATATGTTTCTGCATCTGAAGTTAATCCACAATTAACAGCTTGAACAAACAAAGTAACCAGTCTTGTTACATCTTCTATCTTTACTTTATAATCTTCTGCTAATTCTTTATTTTTACATTTTGCTTCTTCATATCGTGAATTTAATGCTTGCAAACAACAATAAACATCACATAATCCTAAATCGCTATCTATATTTATACTAGCACCTCCAGTTATTGTTGTTAATATATAATAAGCTCCTGCTCCAGTACCATAAAGAAGCTCAAGAATAGAAGAAACAGTAGAAGTCCAATTTCCTGTAGTAATACCAGTATAAGTAAGTATAGCACTACTTCCTGAATCTGCAGGCCAAGGAATAGGGTCTCCCTGAAAATCCAATGCTCCAGGAGGAGGAAATAATTGATGTGTTCTTGTATTACTTACTGTTGTAAAGCTACCAAAAGTATAATCAGTACCATCTGTACTAGTTACTTGAGAAGAACTAGGAACAGCAGCAATACTTAAATTTACAGAACCAGGAGGTATATAAGTAAATTCATGTACCTTACTATCTGTAGCTGTAGAACTAGCTCCTGAATTATCATATATATAATATGTTATAGTCCAATTTCCTCCTAAAGAAGAAGGTAATGCTATATCCCATTTTCTTGAAGTTTGAGTAGGAGTTGCAAGTGTAAAATCAGCTGATGGTACAGTTAAATCTGGAGAAGTATTTGTACCTCCAGCATGAACAGTACCTCCAGGCCCAACAGCTACAATTACTCCATGAACTGCAGTAGTATACCCACTTGAATAATCTGTTTTATCCTCTATTTTTAATTTACTATTATCTAAATCAAATATTACTTTTAATGAAATCGCCATCTTATACTGTTATTTATTATTACAAATATACTCAAATTTTATGAATATTCCTATTATTTTTTTCATTCTATCACGCAAGTTACACTCATTCTATGATACTTACTTAATAATTTATGATGTGTTAAAGGTATTTTATCTTCTGTAATATAAAATACAAAAGATTTTCTTGTTATATTTTTTATTTTAACATCATATTTATCTAAAGGGACTGCTGAAGTATATGTATCTCCCATGTCATATTGTAAATCAACTATAATTTTAGAATCTAAAAAATTAATTCCATCTACTACTTCAACCATAAATCCATTATTAAACATTAAATTATTAATATTTATAGGTTTAACTTTTAATCCTACTGATGATGTATTAAATACATTTTTTATTGTTAATCCTTTTTGACTAGTTACTTTAAGATTTTTTTGATTAAAATTATTACTAATATTTTCTTGTGGTAATTCACAAGTAAACATTAAACTATTTGAAGAAGCATAATTTACTAATTGCTTTTTCCCGATAACAGAAAGTTTTTCTTTTAATGACTTACTGTCAGATAATAAAGTAGTAACCTTACTTTTATTAGCTGTAATAGAATTAACTAACTTATCTTCTATATCTAACATATATGTATAAGGATTTGCAGAACTACCATCTCCTTCTCTATTGTTAGATATAAATGAAGAATCAAAATTAACTATAGCATAATCTCCTTTAACACCTACTTTTTCTCTTACTCTACCAACTCCAATACGACTAGAAAACTTATTAGAAGATTCATTTTCTGATGTATTTATTTTATAATTTACTCTTGACATATATTATTTATTTAATAATTACAACTACCATCATCTATAGTAGCTAAAGGGTTATAGTTATTTGCATTTGAATCTGTACAGCCATAAACTTCTTGCCCTTGATATACACATGAACCATCATCTGTATTTGCTGTTGAATCATAATTAACCGCTGCAACATCAGTACATCCATAAATAGTTCCTTGCCATTGACCAACACAACTTCCATCATCAAAATCAGCTAAATGATTAAAGTTTACAGCTGTATTATTTGTACATCCCCATATAGGCCCTCCGTCAGAATCACATGGTATATAAGTCCAATAATTACCAGAATCTTCACCTGGTACTTCTTCATGAAATTCAGGAGTAGCAGACCATCCTGCACTAGGAATAGCTGAAAGCTGATAACAAACATTATAAGATGTAGTTGCATTTTTAAAATATTCTACAGTAACATAATCTCCAATATTATATTCTGAAGCTATCTGATTTGTCTTACTCCATGGATTAGAATCAAGACATGGACATGGTTCAGGGTCTGGATTAGGGTTAACATAATTATTATTACCATCAGTTATTAAATTAGGATTAACATCATAATTACCACAACAATTAGGGTCTGTAATTTTATCTAAATTAGTTATTTCTAGTATATCCATTAATTCATTATAATCATCTGCACAACTAGCATTTTCCCCTATTATATACATATTTAATAACTCAATTAATCTTTGATATTTTTTTCTATATTTTTTTATCTTTAATATATCACAATCACAAACTGCCTTATCATACCTATTTTTAATTTTTTTAGAAAAATGCTGAATAAGACAAGGGTCTACACTACAAACAACATTTTCAATAGCATTATTAGAAACTATTCTTTTAATACAGAAAGGATGAAAATATTGATTTGGTACTAAAGAAGGTGATGCTGGTTTATTCCAAATTAAATCAGAAATAACTGAACCAGTCCATTCTCCCTCATATAATGGATAAGAAATATTCTGACTTCCACTAGATACTGCAGGAGCAGGTAGCCCGCTAGATGTTGGAGCAAATAATTCATGAGTTCTAGTCAAAGTAAATGTAGTTGGAGGTATTTCATAATTAGTATAATCCCAACCATAAACATAAGAAGCACTACAATCATACGCTACAATATTATTTAATTCAAAATCACTAAATATTCTTATATCTCTAGCATCTATCTGAATAGATGTAGAAAAATCAGCAACAGTACTCCCAGTAAAATTCCAACTCATATTAATTGTATAAATATCATCAATAGGGCGAAAATATAAATTATCTACTGGAAATAATATTGAATTATTCATTCCATATTTTGTAGTAAAATCATATGTTCTAGAAGTAGGTGAATTATTGTCTATAAGTATATCTGGATTATTTAAACTACCTTGATAAACTGGAGTCCCATTAGAATGAAGTATACTTATAGCAATACTATAAGGTAGATTAGGCCCAGAAGGATGATATAACTGATTATCTATAAATTCAAAATACGGAAGTATATCTGGAGCCCCATTAGTATATACAGAAGCTAGACGAACACATACATCTAAAGGCTGAACATTCGTAGGAATAACAACTGGCTCTCCAATACATATACTAAATGATGCTTGACATCCATTTGCATCAGTAACAGCTACAACATAGCATTGTGCTGAAAGCCCAGTAACAGCTGCAGTTGTATCTCCAGTTGTCCAAGAATAAGTATATGGTGGAGTACCACCACTAACCATTACAATAGCTGTACCATCATTACCTCCTGGAGTAGTAACATCTGTTCCTGTTATAGTCCCTGTAAGAGGGGTGACAGAAACATGAGGAAAAGAAAATGTTTGTACACAACCATTAATACTAGTATCTTCTATTTCAAAAGAGTATATTCCTGGATTATTACCACTATCAACTGAACATAAAGGATTATCTTGACAAGCGGTAATTATATTCCCAGAAGGATGTGTCCAAGTTATAGATATATTTGTATTTGTATTTGTTGGAGCCATAAGCCCAACATCTAAATCTGTTCCTGTACAATTATGTGCAAATGTAGGATTAAAATTTAAAACGCATGGTAAGGTAGTTCCTGGAAGACATTCTATAGGAGATGCCATAGTAACACATCCTAATGAATCTGTTACAGTTAATCTATAGTCAGCAGGACATAAATTACTAATATTTAAACTCGTTGAAAAATTAGTCCATGTAGTCCCATTATCATAACTTACTTCCCATTGATAAGTATAGCCAGGTGTTCCTCCTGATATAAGAGCAGGATTAACAGTAATGTTTGCATCACATGCTCCTATATTAGATTCCTGAAGAGTACCTCCAAAAGCAGTAGGATTAATTATTACAGGATTAGTTAAACAAGGGTCAGCTGTAGGAACACATTCTAAATTATATAAAGCTCCTCCATACATCCATCTATTATCTACCTTATTATAATCAGGGTTTTGTGCAGCAGTTAATAATTCAGTATAATTACCATATAAAGTCCCCCAATATTCCTCACCAAAAATCCAATGTATTTGAGACCTTTGATAGCCATCTTGGTAAACACCTCCTGGTTGAGGCTGCTGAACTCTTGTAGAAGCACAATTAGGTAAATTCAAAGAATTTAATCCTAGTGGAGTAACATTATACGCATCTCTTAATTTAACTACACCATCATTAGGCCCAAAGTGGTCATAAAAACCCAAAAATTGCCCGCTTGGAAGATATTCATTACTAAGAACTGGAGCTCCTATACCAGTAAGTGCAGGGTCATTACCATAGCAACTTGTACAATCTGATTGCCAAGTCTTTGTAAATTCATTAATAGAACTATGAGATAATGTTCCTTGGCCAGATGCAGACTTTGTAAAAACATGTCCTGCATGAGGAAAAGGATGTATCTGTCCTTGCAACGACCCAGGGTCTGATACTCGTTCCCACTGTTTAGGTTCATACCATATACATCCATCATTCCATCCAAGAAAAGGGTCTTTACCAAGACCAGAGCCATCACAAAATGGAGGACTTTGATACCAACCTGATACTCCTGGATGACAAACTCCCCCAACATCAAAATTAGGTTGAGCCATTATTGCAGGAGTTATTCCCGAAGGTAATGCACTTATAGTTTGTGCATCAACAACAATAGGAGAATCATAAATATTTGTCCAATTCATGTTTGTTCCTGGAACAAATATATCAATATAAGCTTCAGAGGCATCTCCAGCTCCTGGAGCACTTTCATTAAAGGTTATCTTTATTCTTCTTTCAGTAGATATATGAGGCATATTACCAGGACAAGCCTGAACTCCATTAGAAGTATCATAGTCCATATATCTAAGCCTATACCCTCTTGCAAAACTACAATTCTTGTAAAAACCATCAGGGCCATCAGTCCCAACTAATACATCGTAATGCGTAACTGTATTATTATTTAAATCAACATCTCCTGTTATGTCTTGAAATCCAGTAACTAAATCTATCTCTTGGATTTCTGTATCGTCAGCATGCCAAACAACAATATCAACATAAGCTCCGTTAAAATCTTTTCCTCCAACAGAGACTCCTCCTCTTGGAAAACTACCTATAGCAAAAGTATAACCCCTTGCATCTATTATTTTATGATTCATAAAAAATGTAATAAGTGATTCTACAAATATACGAAAAACTTTTAACAAAAAAAAGAGAGATACCTTAAAATATCTCTCTTTAATAATATATTAGTAAATTAGTTAATCTTCTTTACTAACTGCCTTTTTTAATGGTTTCTTAGTTTTAACCTTTTCAGGTTCTCCAGATAGTAGTCTTTTAACTCTACTAAATACTGCAGTTCCTTCATCATCAAAAGTATATTCTGTTAAGGCATCTACTGGATTGATTCCTACTGGAACAGTAAAAATCAAATCTTTAGTATCTCCCCAGAAGAATTGTCTTTTACCTTTATTTTCAATAATTAACCTTTCTTCTAATGCATCCATCATAACTTGTTTTCTTTCAATCATAGGATTTGAAATTTCTTCCATAAATTTTTCTGGATTATTTTTAGCCATAACCATCATATCATGTTTAATTTCATAAACACTTCTATCTACATTAATATCCATAGCTCTAGCATAACCTACCATTTTTTGAGCATCCATTTTCATTAATGTATCTACAGCTAAATACTGAATTTCCATTGCGTCTAATGATTTTTCAGCATTAAACTCATTATCTACAACTCCAAATAATGCTTTCTTATCTTTAATCCTATGAGGATTATTTGAATTATAATTACAAGCATCTAAATACTTCTTTAAGGTTACTTGGTTATACTGAACAGGTAATACCCCATTAGTAAAAACAATATCTCCTATAATAGGATTTGCAGATGTTTGTTCGTCTTGATAAATTGATTGTTCCCCCATAACATAACGAATCATTCTATTAGTATTTGTCTCTTCACAATAGATTTCGTCTATAGAAGGTATTCGTGAACTTGATGGGAAATGTTTACCTCTTGTTGAAGGGACTTCATTTCTGTACGATAATTGATATATCGTTGATTTTCTTTTATTTGCCATTTTTCTAAAATTTAATATAATTAATAAAAAAAGAAAAGGAGGGAGGCTTTCCCTCCCTTTCTTAAATAACTAAGCTTATTAAGCTCTTTCTAACAAGATGAATCTGTTTGAAGCAAAACCTTCAAAACCTCTTTCAGTTCTATAATGAACTTTCATTCCATCAACCTCATTAGTTGGATTTGCAAGACCTGCAGAACCTGTTAACCAGTGTTCCATTTTTCTTGAGTATCCTCCTCCTTCTTTATATCTAACTCGTAAAGAAGGCATTGAATCTCCAGTTCTAGCATCTTTTCTCATATCTCCTGGTATTACCATACCCATTCCTGGATAATTGTAACCAGAAGCACCAAACATTGGTAAGTAGTTAAACACATCATAAGTTTTCTTATGGAATGTATAACCACCTCTAGTGAAAGATTTAAATCCAAATGCTACAGCGATTTCTTCAGCACCATTAAATGCACCATAAGAAATACCGCCACCAGCAAACATAGCTGCAACCGCATCATCAATTGCTAATGATAAATCTATACCAGCCCAAATAGTGTTTTCTTTTGCACCTCTATTTGTATCTAGTGTACGAATCATTGAATCAAAATCAGATAAGTTAAATCCAGCTAATTGGTTATAAGTTTGAGTGTTACCTGTTCTCATGAACTCAATAAGTCCTTCAGAACCTGTAATACCACCTTGACCAATAGTACCAGTTAATGCAGCATTTGAGTTAGTTGCAATCTTACCTTGAAGCATCATAGTCTCACAATAGTTCATGAAACGCTTATAAGTATCAGCCTCACCTTTTAAGTACCAAAGGTATCCAGACTGACCTGTATTAGGGTCATTAACTTTAAACCATGTTTTATTTGTAGCTTCAGAACCTGAAACTTCAAATGTTTCTTTCATAATCATTGTATAGTTATAGTAGTGATTAGCCTGAGGAGTAACACCTTCTGGTTGTTGAGTGTTCTCAGCCCATTCATTACCAATAACAACTAAAGTTTCACCAGCTGATAAAGCTGACCACGCAGCATTATAAGCTACTAATGTAACTTGGTCAGAACCATAGTTAATTGCACTACACCATGCAAGGTCTCCATTACTATTCATTACAATATCTCCTACTCTTGGAAAGTAATTTCCGCCAGCAGCTCCTGTTGATGAATATGAAGTGTTAATACCTACAGTAGCACCTGCTTGAGTAACAGTAGGTGTTCCTGTGTTTACAAAACTTTGATGAACCCAATCATCTTCCCAATGCTCAAATTTTCTAGAAGAAACTGGAGCCATAGCTCCCATTGAATCTAGAAAACCTGTTAAAGATTGGTCTCCATAACGAGACACAAAATCTTCGGCAACATCAGGAGCGTGTACGTTTAACGTAGAAACGTAATTTTCTGTTGTAGCAATAGCGTGTGCTGACGGTATACCATTTGCGTAAACTGGAGTAACTCCTTGGAGAACCGTAGACGCAGTATTGCTAGTTGTTGAATATGCCATTTTTTTATTCTTTTAAATGTTATTATTAATTTATTTTTAACCTATTAATAACCTCTTAATTGCTTATTAATTTGGTCTTGTACAGACAATGGCTTATTGGTATCTTGCTTACTTTCTGGATTATATGATGGATTTTTAATATCTTTTACAACATCTTCTTTTCCACTAGACTTTCCTTGAGCATATGCATTTCTAACAATTGAATCTATATTTTCTAAAATAGCTATTTCCTTATTAAGTTTTGCAACATTTTCTGTTCCATCCGCATTAACATATCTATTCCAAAAATTTGGAAGATTCAAAGAAGTATCTTTTACATACTTCATAGTATCATCATTAACTGCAAAAGTAAAATTTTCTCCCTTATCATTAAGAGGGAAAGTCACTTCTTTAAAGTTTTCAAGAGATTCTGTAACTTGTTTAGCCCAATTTTTTTGTTGAGCTTCTAACTTTATTTTATCCTGCTCAGCTCTTTTTGCTGGGTCAGGTAAAGAATTTTCTTTTTGAAATTTAAGAAGTTCTCTCTTTGCTTCTGCAGATTTTTGTTTCAACTTAATTTTAGATAACCTTATTTCATTATCTGTGTATTCGCCCTCATCTAAACGATATGTATCTTCATAAAGTAAATCAATATCTTCATTATTAAGGTCTGGATTATTAAGTTTCATATAATTTTTTACGAGACCTTCAGAATCCATATCTTCATAATTCTGTACTTGAGTGCGAAAGAAATCCTCCATTTTACCACCTTTGGAAACATATTCATTTAATTTAGCTATCTGGTCGTTAGCAAAATTATTTTCTTCCACAGTGTTTTGCTCAGATAAAGCTGTAATTAACTCATCATAAGTTTTGAACTTACCGTCAGTCTTTTCGCTTAACATATCATCAAAACTAGGTTGTTGAGAAACAACTTTTTCCTCGCTAGGAGTATTATCTTCTTTTTCTTTAGGAGATTCCTCTCCTTCTTTCAAAGAACTTTCAGTAGTAGTTTCTTCTGTAACTTTTTCAGAAACAACTTCTTCTTTAGTCTCCACATTTTCTTTTACTTCTTCTTTTACTTCTTGTTGTGGACAAAATTAACTTGGTACTTCTTTTTTAACCTCTTCGGTCTTAGGAGTATCTTCTTTAGCTATTTCAGCACCCATACTTTTAGCTACTAACTCCTCAAATCTGTTTTCTACCATTTTCTTAAATTTAAATTAAACTTATGCAAATATACAAAAAGTTTTTGAATATTGCAATTATTTTACTTTTGTTCTAACTAGGTCGGAATCATCTTGAGCTAAACCTATATGCTCTCCCTTGATTTCCCCCTGAACCTCTAATTCTCTTAATTTTCTTTCGTGTTCTGCTTGTGCGAAAGTTTCTCTAAGCTCATATTCTGCTTTAAGCTTCTCAATATCAGCCTGAACATCTTGCATTTTAAGTTGCGAATCTGCCTGAGCTTTAGCTTGTATAGAAACTTGTTGCTGCTCAGCATTTGCTTTAGCATTTGCCATTGCCATTTCTTGCTGCTCTTCAGCATACTTTTTACGTCTAAGAATTAACATTTGATTAGCAAGTTTAATATTAGGAATACTTCTTATTAATATAGCATCTTCTATTCTAAGTTCTCCTTGTTGTATGGATACTTGAATATTTTGTTCTAATAATTGTTTTTGCTCTTCATCTGGTAAAGGCTCTATCATAATACCGAAATCTGCTAAAGTAACATCTTTTGTAACCTCTATAGCTTTCATATTATACTCTCCTATAGATTGAACATATCCTTTATATGTTCCTGAATATTTAACTAAATCCTGTACTCTTAACGCAATACTTTTTGCTGTATTCCTTGTAATACTTAAAAAAGCTTGATTTAACCATCTAGTTGCATTATTAGATGCTAAAAGAGCCATTTTTTGTACACCAACTAAAGATTCTTTATCTGGTTGAGAAGCATCTCTAGCCTCATTAATACCAGTTACATCTCTTATCATTTGTAAATTATATTGATATATAGCAATAAGTTCTTGAAGAGCACCACCTATACCTCCTCTTAATTCTTGTATAGGATTAGCAGGGCCAGGAGTACCATCATCTTGTTGCAATCTATAATAAAGATTACCTGTCTGCTGATATATATCCTGAACTTCTAAAGGAGTAAATGTACCTCCATCTCCCTTACCTACATTTTCTATAGCTCCTAATTCAATAGCAGAGCCTTGAGGTTTTACTTTTGATATTAAGTGTTGTATCTTTAAATGTGCAAGCTGTATTTGGTCAGCAAAAGGAATCATTCTTTCAACCATTCCTTTATTATTCATATTTAAAATATTAGGAGCATAAACAGAAAAAGGCATTAATGCTTTTGATAAATTACTTTTAGGCCTTACAATATTATCTGCAACTCCATAATCAAATATATAATCTGTACCTATAATATACTTTCCTTTATAAATCATCTCTACATGTGAGTTTATCTGAGTTCTTTTATATCTAGGATTTTTAGGTGGCTTATATTTAGAGTCTTTTTTATTAAAAGAATACCCTCCATATTTATTATTCTTTTTTTCATATTTTAAGCTATCTGTACATTTAAACACCCCATCAATTAAAGATATTTTATAAGTATCATATTCGGTAACTTCATATCCATTATAATTTACTGTACTTAAAGACATTTTTGCAGGATTGCCATGTCTGCCTAAAACAGATTTTGCTATATCTTCATATTCCTCATCTGTAAATTGGTCTCCAGCCATTCGTTTTAAATCATGTATAGTAATATACATAACCTCTCCAGCATACTCCATATTCTTAAAATCTGGACTAGAAGAATGTGAAGAAACAAAATTAACTGGGTCTACATAACGTATTATTATTTTTCCATTCTCAACCCCTGTTTTTGTAACACCTATATCTAATACGGTTAAATCTCTAACAACTCTTTTTCTTATTTCTTCCCAATCATTTAAATAAAACGTTAATTCTATTCCTTGCTCCATACCTATCTCAACAGCCTGCTTATAATTTAATTCCATATAAAGCTCTAATTCTTCTTTATTTTCAGGTAGGTCTTGAAATTCCTTATCTAAAGGTAATCCAGTCATCCCAGCGACCTCTGTTGCGAAACTTCTTAATTCTATTTTTGCAAGAGCCTTGTATGTGTCTTGATGTTTTTTATCTACAGAAACAGGGTCTATAGCTGTACATCTTATATTATAATCTTGATTAGTAAGTCCACCAACTAAAACATCTACAAATTTAGGAATAATAGGGACTACTTCCCAATTTAAGTTAAGATAAGAGCTATCTCCATTTGCACCTACTAGTTCTTTATATTGGTCTATAGATTGCATGCCTTCTGCATACTCTCTATACCTTCTATATCTTTGATTACGTGTTGACATTAGATTAACTCCAGAGCCTTCATCTTCCCATTCTCTAAACATTTGTTTAAAGTATTGCAATCCGTACTCTTTTGTTAACTTCTCTTCTCGTGAAGCTAATGGATTAGGAAATCCATAAAAATCTTTATTTTTCATTTATTATTATATTAATTTAGATACTTTACCGCTATTACTATATTTTCTTACAAAAGCTTGTATTTCTTTTATTTTTATTTTAGGTCTTACATTTTTTTGTGAAGCAAGCAATGTAAACCCAGATGCCATTGTTGCATCAAACTTTGTTCTATTATTTATATCAAACTCTAACCAGTCTTTTAATAATCTTTCAAAAAAGACTCTCCCAACTTCTCCTGTTTCTTCATTTACTCCAACATAGTCATATACATATGCTTGTATAGAATCTACTATTGCATTTGCAACAGCAACCCCAGTTGCAGGTATTCCTACTTCTGTTTGTTTTTTACTAAATTTTGTATGTGTAGATTCTGGCCTAGCCATAAGATATTTTTCATATCCTCTTCTTTTAAAATACTGTATAAGACCTATTTTATTATTTTCAACTAATATTGGAGCTCCATAATAGATGCATTGCATTAAAATATCCTCAAAAAACATTTCTGCTTTAGGAGGTCTATTTATATATTCAGCTACAAACATATTAGAATTATCCTGGTCATGAACATCTAATTTTTTAAAAACATATGAAGCCGCATCAGACCTTCTACCATCTGTTGTTACATCATGGTCAAAAGGGTCACATCCTGAAACTAAACTTAATTCATTACCAGGATATTTTCCTGAACGCTTTATATTCATATTATTACTTTCTTCTTTCTTAGGCAACCAAACAACATTCCATTTACCTTTTCTATCTGGAATCCATATTACTTCGCTATCTCTTTCTGCATTCTTCCATATAAAATTACCTGTTGTAGTTATCTTATTTCCTGCTCCTTCTATATAATCTAATTGCTGATATATTCTTTCTGAATCAAATAAGCAATCATCTGTACTTACCCTAAAAGCTTCTTCAGGAGTAAAAGGAAACTGTCTTTTATATTCTGCAAGCTTGTTAGTATCATTAGCAAAACTATCTCTTATATTTTCAAGATACTGTTTGCTTCCTACAGTAATTTTTTCTCCATATTTATCATATATTACTTTAGTAGGGTTTTCAATAACACTATTACCATATTCATCTATAAACCCTTCAAACCCATCATAGGCTGGAGTAAAATACCTAAACAATCCAGATTTAGTTCTATTAATTCCTGGAACTATATCTTCTTGGTCAGAATCATCCCATATGTCCTTAAATCCCTTACCTCCTGATTCCATCTCATTTACTGTTGATGGTAAAAAAGCCTTACCTATTATTCTTCTTCCTTCAGACAATGCAGGTTTAACAATTTGCCAATTTTTAGAAACATCTGCCTCCAACCATTTTCCTCCCTCATCAGATACAAATGTTTTTAATTTTTCGCCATCATAAGAGTTATCCCTAGTATTTCTCCAATCTATTTGACTATCTAATGCTTCTGATTTTTTTACCTTAACATTATTTTTAGTAATCTTCTCTCCAGGCTTCTTAAATGAAAGCACGGTTTTAGGAGAGTCTGTTCCTTCAATAATAGGCTGGAAAAACTCAGGTAATTTCCTAAACATAAATACAACTTTGTCAAAGAGCTTTTTAGCATCAGCACCCGTCTTACTCATAATTCCTCCATTAGAATTATATGATAGAGTTATATCATGCATCACAATAGCTGCAGCTTTCCAAGAAGCTCCTTGCCTTCTATGTTTCGGCATAATTAATCCATAACAATCAGGATTTCTTCTTACACCATCCCATATTAGAAAAAATCTTCTATCTCTATCCCAGTAATCTGGATACCCAATATCTATTTTACACCAATTTAAATAATAGTAATGAACTCCTGTTATATAGGTAGCTACTCCATTATTCATAAACCAAACCCCTTCTACTCTTCTTTTAAATTCTTGTTCTATAAACTTTGCTTTTTTAGATTGTGGAAGTATTTCCCAGTTTTCTGGTAGCTCAGTTCTTTCCCATTTTTGTTTTTTCTTAGGCTTATCACTTCCTAATATAAAACGTTTAGAAGGTTTTTTTGGAATGCTAATTGGTATTCCATAAATTACTTTACTTGACATGATACAAATATACAAATAAATTTTTATATATCAAATGATTTTAGTATATTTGCAAGTATAATCAATCTATTAATAATTAAAAAAATAAAAAAATGGCAAATTTTATTTCGGTGCCTGTAAAAAAGTACGGTCACGAAGATTTCAGCGATGCTGGTGACGGAACTACTGGGTACAACACTATGGGTATAGATGTAAACAAAATCATCTATGCTTTTGACACAGAAACTAATTTAGGAAAAGCGGTTTCTGCTCAAACAGATTCTGGTGACACTATTACTATTACTGGACATGGACTACAAGTGAACGATGCTATATATTTTGATGCAGAATGTGAGGCTACAAACGTTCTTGCTAACAGAGTATATTTCGTTAAAACTGTTCCAACAGCTGATACTATTACTGTTTCAGATACTTTGGGTGGAAGCGTTCAGAATATTGCTGCTGACGGTACTTCTGACACACCAAATGTTTTTAAAATTGAAGGACAAATTATTTACGCTGATACAACTAACAATGGAAGACCTGTTGATATTATCGTAAATAGAGGTCTTATCAGACAAAATCATGCAGGAGATACAGTTCAAGCATTATCTCAAAACCTATTAATTGTAGACTGCAATGAAAAAAATGGAGTAGCTTATTCTGGAACTGATAACAACATGGTAATAAATACTCACAGAGTTATGTTATCATATGATGGCGGAAGTGATGACTGGAAAACTTTTTACGATGCTTCTAACACAAACATGGCTGGTTTAGATTCTCCTTTTGTTGATGTATTAGAGTTAGAGACTTCTTTAAATTCTGGAGGAACTCTTGCTAAATTTATAAATCACATTGGTGCATTGGGAGGGCCTGAGAATTTTGAAAGTTTAACGGTAAACGGTAGAACTGTTAGTTTTCCAGACGTATCATCTTCTGGAATAGTAAGACTTACTTGTGTAGCAAGTGCTTATGAGTCTGGGTCTAAAACTTATTTAAAAATAAAAGGAATGGGTAAAAACAGCTGGGACACTTTAGTGATAAACGATACCCTTTCTAATGTGGTAGGTTCAACAGACGCAACAAATATAGTAGAATAATATTAACTTAAAAAATTAGAAAAAATGGCAACGTTAAAACCAACATTAACATTAACAAGTTCTGATGCTACTTCTGACGATTTAAGTGTTACGTTAACAGATACATTAACTACTGGAGAGCCTAATATCAGTATGGCTAGAGTAGATGTAACTACAGGAGCTGCAACTGAATTAATATCAAACTCTGTAGCTGTAAGATGTTATATATACATTAAAAATATGGATGCATCTAATGCAATAAACGTAAGAATGGTAGATGACTCTGTATTTTCAGAATTAGATGGAGGAGAATTTATGTTCTTCCCTTGTAAAGCAAGTACTGGAGTAGAAGTTATTGCTCTTAGTGCAACAACAGAAGTTGAGTACGGATTTTGGCACGTATTATAACTAATTAAAAAAACAGAATAGACATGGCAACATTAAAACCAACATTAATAATAACTAATGCAGATTCAACTTCTGATGCTTTAAGTATCACTGTAACTGATTCTTTAACAGTAACTAAACCTTCTGTTAATTCAGCAAGAACATCAATAGCTACAGGGTCAGCACAAGCATTAATTCCTAGCAACTCTGCTTTTTCATATGTATATATAAAAGTAGTTTCTGGAGCTAATACAACAGATTTTCTTCAAGTAAAACTTGGAGGAGACGCAAAATTAAAGCTAAGAGTAGGAGAATTTACTTGGCTTCCTTTATATAGTAGTCAGGCTGTAACAGCTGAGGCTTATGGAGGGGCATGTGTAGTTGAATACGGGTATTGGTCAGTATCATAATAGAACAAATTATTAAACAACAATCAACAAGAGCTATCTTTAATTAACTTTAAGGGTAGCTCTTCTATTTATTAACATTAAACATTACAAAAATGAAGAAAACAATTTTAACAATTATTACGGCTTGCTCAACTTTACTGGCCTCTGCACAATTTATGGTAGTCACTACTGTAAGTCAACCTGCAGATACTGCTAGTTGGGAGATGAGTAACTTTACAGACAACATGGGTATCGGTTATCAGATGAACGATAAGATGGTACTTGGTTTTGTAAAAAACGGAGAAGATTATGATTTATTTGGTAGATACCTTATGAATGATAAAATGTATATCTCTGGACAAGCACCAACAGAAGAGATGATGGATAATCTAACTATTGGTGTAGGTTATTCTATGTCTGTATGGAAAGGTTTAAATATAGAACCTAACTACAGTATGGGATTAAAAGAAGATGAAAACGGAGAAAGAGAAGGAAAATTTAATATCGGATTATCTTACCGATTCTAATTATTAACTTAAAACATAAAAAAAATGGAAAATATATTTAACATGGTAAACGGATTTTTTAAAAAAATGACATCATTGCTTATGGGACTTTTGTCTTTTGGGGTAATGGCAGAAATTTTATTTGGCAGCCCAGTAATGGGAATGTCAGTTATTGACAATGTAATGCAAATTATTAATATGCTTGGAGGTAGTGGTGTTGTAGGATTAATTGCACTTGTTATCTTATATGGTATGTTAGAAAAGAAATAATATAACATTTATATAAAATAAAGGGGCGTAAGCCCCTTTTTTTATTTATATAACTTTTTAGCGTTTACCAATTCTTGGCACTTTTCATATTCTTCCTCCTCAACAAAATACTCTATAAGAACATTAATTAAATCAATTTTAACCTCAGGTGTTAATTCAGTTAATTCATCTGGGTTATATATAAGTCCAAACTCTTCATCTCTTTCTATTAACTCATCAAAGGTTATTTTCTTTGTAAGCAACATATAAGACCAATACATGGAATTATAAACTATTTTACTTTCTTCATACATTTCTTCTATTTCTGGAATCATTTTTTTCTTGCGTATTTTTCGGAGAAACCTCCTTTAAAATTATTTTCATTTACCTCTTCATCAACTTCCTGTCCCCTTATCTTACCTTCTAAAGATACTAATGCTGCTAACATTTCTTGAGCATCCATAAAGGCTTTCTTTTTAGACTCTAATGCAGATTTGCGTCTTTCGTCTGCTACATCATCTGCTATAGGTCTACGAACATCCGCTATTAATGTAGCAATACCATCTTTTGCAGCACTCAATAACTCTTGAAGAGTATCTTCTACATATGTTTGAACTTCACTTTTTTCTACGCTATCTTGCATATTATCTCATTATTTTTCATTCTAAACAATCTTTCTCCTTCAATAATCATATCATAGTTAGCATTCTTTAGAAACATTATTTCATCTCCTATACCAAACCCTTCATCTTTAGAAAATTTATTTACATAAGCAACCTTCCCTCTTTTAGTTGATTCTTTAGATTGAACATATAGGTTTTTTATTTTATCTTCTGACTTAATTGGCTCTACAAATACATAGTCTTGAGTCATTGTTATTTTATTATCTCTAACATAACAATATATCTGGTCATAATGAACTTTATATATATTCTCTCCTCCAAATTCACTAGCCATCCTTTCATCTATTACATGATGATGGAAATAAACCTTATCTCCTTCTTTTAGAGTTAAATTATCTTTTACTCTTTTATTTATATTTATAGATGTCATTTTAACTATACCGTATTGTCTAGCATTAACATATCTATCATAACTAGTATCTAGCCACAACTCTTTACCATTAGGAAGTTTAACAACATTCTCTTCTTCCCTTTCTAGCTCTACATAAACGAAATCTCCTATAGGTGTTATTTTCATTTTAATTGAGGTTCTAACGATAAGTCATATTCTGGAACACACTTAGTAGAGGGAATAGATTTCCATAATCTAACGTAGTTTTCTTTATTAGGTATGACGTAGATATTATATCTACCCTCTCCAAAGTGTTCTGCATATGCAGTATCAAAATTTATATCTACAATTTTAATTGCTCCATTAGCAATTGTTTGTCCTTTAACATAAGTTATATCTCTATCTCCAGCTGTTACTATTACTTTTCTAATTAATCCTTGTGATATTTCCATTACCATTTCTTTTTTGGGCAGCTTTCTGTTTCCATTCTCCCCTTATATTCTACCGCACAGCCACATGCCATACATGCACCTTTTTCTTTATTCAATAACTCACAACTATTGCAAATCATCATTCTGTCTTCGTACACTTTTTCTGATACATTGGGGAATCCTTGCATTGCGTATCTCATTAAGGATTTTGTAAGACTCCATCCTTTTTCTGCTAGGTTTAATTTCTTATTTTCTGCCATATTATTAACTTTAATTGGAACAAATATAGTAATAAAAACAATATAAAACTATGATGTTAATAAAAAAATCATTATATTTGCGTATTACTAATTATTAAAATATATAATTATGCCAAAAAGAAAATATCAAAGAAAAGGTGGGAAAGTTAAAAGTAAAGGTAGAAGATAATGGGGTGCGGATGCAATAAAGTATGTACTACATGTAAGAGGAAACCTTGTAAATGTAAAAGATAATGCCACACGCTAAAAGAGATTATAAAGCGGAATATAAAAAATTCCAGTCTTCTGCTAAAGCTAAGAAAGATAGAGCAGCAAGAAATGCAGCAAATAGGAAAAAGAAATGTCCTCCTGGATATGAAGTTCACCATAAAGATGGTAATCCTAGGAACAACACTGCATCTAACTTGACATGTAGAAAGAAGAGTAAAAATAGAGGTGGTAAAGGAGAAGGTGGTAGACGTAAAGGTGTAGCACATAATTATCCATCTAATAGAAAAACACGTTCAACAGGTAAAAGAAAAGTATAGATATGTTAAATTATGAAGAATGGTCAAAAGTAAACCCTGGAGGGAGCATGGCAGCATATAACGAATATGTTCGTAGACATAAGTTAAAAATTAAAAATGTAAAAGCTGTAAATTTCCCTACAACTGGGAATATTGTAAATAAAATGATAATAGAAGGTACAAGTACTGATGACCCCAGAACCAAACCCCTTTCTCATTCTAAATATGGGTTACCTCCAGAGGGAGGCGTTATAACAATAGCAAGTAAAAAATTTAGTAAAAAAACATTAAATTTCCCTGAATTATGAGTACTGGAAGCGGTTTAATAACATGGGAGCAATGGCAACAAGTTAATCCAAACGGAAGTATGGCCGAATATAATGAATATGTTCGTGGAACAAAATTAGCTATAGAAGAAGCTACGGCTTTATCTAATAGAGTATCAGCAATGAAATTAAATATAGGTAAGGATAGCAAAAAAGAGTACACTTATGTTAATCCTCTTGAAAATTTTGCAACCGCACAAGATTATTTAAAGAAAAAATCAACTGAATCATAAATAAAAAAAGTAACTATGTCTAAAAGAAAAAAAAGAAAACCAAAAAAAATGTCTTCTAACACTAATTTATATAAAAAAAGCAAAAAATAATGGGACATATAAAAGGTAAATTAAGAAACGTAGACTCAAATATAGGTCGCACAGCAGGTACTGAACAAAGATTAAATGATATACAAAATCATATAGATAAAGTACATGGAGAATATGTAGAGTCTAGAATAAAACAAATTAATCAACAAGTAGAATCTGGTAAAATAAATGTAGAAATAGCAGACTACTTAAAATCTAATATTAAATAATTATGGCAATTAACGAACCAGGAAAAGGGGTGCCAGTAGCCCCATCAGATACAACATCTTTTAGAACTAAACTAGGAGAAGGTTATTCAGGAACAACTCAAGCAGAGAAGTGTAAAAATTTATGTGCAGAGATAGCTAATATGCCTGATAGCGACTTGAGAAGAGATTCTATTAAGAGAGCAAAACAAGCTGGCTGCGGCTGCGGAAAATAAAATGAGTAGAAATTCACGCATAAGAGCTAAAAAAGCACGAACTAAAACTAATGATGAAAACGTAAGAAAAGTTCTCATCAGAGAAGTTAAAGGAGCAAAAATATACGCACTATACAAAGATTAGTATTTACGCTCTTTTAGGCCCCTATATGGGGCTTTTTTTATACCACAGCATATCCCACGGGAATCCCATAAATAAATAAATAAATATATAAATATATATACAACGGGTGGGTATGAAAATGATGTGAGATGTACGTAGGTTTGGGGTAATATACAATATCCCAATATTAGTTACGATTACTAAAACGAAATCAATTTAGGGGGTACCCTAATTCTCCCAATTCCGTAATACTTCAAACTAAAATACAAAAGGGGAAAACGAAACGGAATAATCTACTGCATATATCATCCATTTATATACAATATATATAATATAAAGCCCCTTAATTATCTCTATGTATTTTATCCAAACATTAACAG
>CEOH01036672.1_pt1 | contig 22662 bp, 25 predicted proteins | sample 530311 | NCBI WGS metagenome assembly CEOH01 (sample SAMEA2619923, study PRJEB7988) | marine metagenome | biome: marine biome (ENVO:00000447); feature: deep chlorophyll maximum layer (ENVO:xxxxxxxx); material: "saline water (ENVO:00002010), including plankton (ENVO:xxxxxxxx)" | depth 60 m
CCACACACATTGGACAGACTTTCATAAAAGTCTGTGTATTTTTCCTGCTTCCACCCAAGAGAAATTAACTTTGAATTATCGGACGGTTTTCTATATTGTCCTTTTGGCATATCTGTTTGCCAAACTATTTCTCCATTGTAATCCAATATTTCTGCAATCATGTTGGCTACATTTTTTATAGAATACTCTTTCGTGTTTCCGACATTGATTGGAGTTTCATCGTTATATTTATCAAGTAAAAATAAAATAATTTTTGATAAATCTTTTGAATATGTGAATTCTCTTAGAGGAGATCCATCTCCCCATAAATATACAGAATTATTACTCTTTTTTGCTTCATATATTTTTCTAATTATAGCTGGTAGAACGTGACTATCTTCTAAATCAAAATTATCATTTTCACCAAATAGATTGTTTGGTACGATAGTTACAAAATTACAATCATATTGTCTTCTATATGCTCTAGATTGAATGTCCGCCATTCTCTTAACGTGTGCATACGCAAAATTTGACTGATGTGGTTCTCCATTATGAATGTCTTTTTCTACAAGAGGATAGCTTACAACATCAGGATAAACACATGTACTTAAAACTGATAAAACCTTTTTTACATTATATTCTTTCGCGTAATGCAAAACATTTGTGCTAATCATTGTATTTTCATAATAAAAGTCGGCTAACTTGTCCATATTAGCTTTTATCCCTCCGACCTTAGCAGCTAAATGAATAACACAATCTGGTTTATGATCTTTGTACATTTGCTCACACTGCTCACTTTTAATCAAGTTGTAGTCTTGTGAAGAAATATAAACCGCACTCTCCAAATCTTGTTTAAGTGCGGTACCGATCATTCCAGAACCTCCTGTAACTAAAATTTTACTCATTCTATTGTTGTCATCCAGTGATTAATCATATCGTCCATCAACGTTTCAAATGTATATTCGGGGGCCCACCCAAGAACCTCTCTTGCTTTTGTTGAATCTCCCTTAAGATATTTCAACTCTTCGGGTCTCATATATTTTGGATTTTGTACAACATAATCCTTATAGTCTAGGCCCAGCTGTCCGAAAACATATTCACATAGATTTCTAACTGAGTGTGTTTCGCCGGTTGCAACTATAAATTCATCAGGAGTGTGATGGTTAATAATCATGTGCATGGCCCTTACATAATCCTTTGAATGTCCCCAGTCTCGAAAAGAGTCTAAATTACCAAGCTCTAGTTTATCTCTATAACCCTTCTTAATTTCTACTGCGGTTTTAACGACCTTATTTGTGACAAAGTTAGAGCCGCGGCGAGGGGATTCGTGATTAAATAAAATCCCATTACAGGCATGTAAATTATAGGCATTTCGGTAGTGTTTAACTAGATTGTATGCTAAAAGTTTAGCGCAGCCGTAAGGACTCACAGGGTTCATGGGAGTTGTCAGTCTTTGGCTTCCATCTTCATCAACAGAATTTCCAAACATTTCAGAAGAACTAGCCTGATAGAATTTTGCTTTTGGTACAATCGATTTGTATACTTCTAAGAGATTGAGTACTCCCATCGCGTTTGTTTGAATAGTATAAGACGGTACATCAAAACTAATTCTTACATGACTCATCGCAGCCAAATTATATATCTCATCTGGCTTTACCTCATTTACAACGCGAGTTAAGGAGGGGACATCCATCATATCAGCATAAAAAGTGTTAATTTTATCATTAACGTGTTTAAGTCTGCTGTCTTGATTTTCAGCAACAGAACTTCTTCTAATAAGTCCATGAACTTCATATCCCTTGTTCAAAAGGTATTCAGATAAGTAACTCCCGTCTTGTCCTGAAACACCTGTAATTAACGCTCTTTTCATTTAAAAATCCTCATATTTGTTAAATCTGGCCAATCTGAAATTGTCCATTGTTTTGGTTTGTTGTTGATCGCCTCTGGCAATCTTTCTAGCCCCAAGGCTGCAGTTTCTGGTGTCATATAATAATGGTATCCCATTGAAGATATATTTTGCTCTCTCCATGGAATATTTGGCAACCTTCCGTCATATGACATTTTTTTTAATTCTTCTTGTGCTGTTTTATTGTCTGTTAAAATCATTCCGCCGCGGCCAAGACTTAAATGCTTCCTGTATTGAAAACTCAAACACATAAACGTCTTAGGAATATAGCTGTCTTTTTTCCATAGGACCGCGGCATCTATAATATTTGTATTTCCTAAATAATAATAATCATTCCAATTCTCCTCTCTCCATTCAAAATCAATATCTATTTTTCTTGCCAAAAAAGGAACAGATATGTATGTATGTTTTGGTATTGTTATTTTTGTTGGCTTTTCATATCTTAAACAAAGCTCCAATGCATGTGTACAACAATCAACTGCAATTCCGTGGGGCGCGCCGAAAAACTTAGCCACTTGTTGTTCAAATTTTTCTACAAGATCAAAACTCATTTTGTTGCCTCAACGTTTAAACTTATAAGAGTACCACTTTCTTTATCCATGTGAGGCTTGTATGCTTGAGAATGATCATCAAAAGATGCATGCTCTGTTTCTTTCCAATCATAGGTCTCAACATTAAGAAAGCCGCACTGCTCTAACAAATCAGATAAACTATTAAAATCATAAGTTGTTTTATGGTATATGGTTTTATCACCCATTTCCATTTTTCCATATAAAGGCCCCAAAAATTCTTCCAAACTATAAGCTTTATAACAATAGAGATTGACCATCGATTCAAAGTCTGGTACTGCAACTCTCAATATTCCATTCGGCTTGAGTACACGATACCACTCTTTTAAGACAAGCTCCGCTTCTTTTCTGTCAAAATATTCTAAAACATGAGACGCATATATTAAATCAACAGTATTATTATCGAAATTTAGTCTCGTGATATCATAGTCATTTAAATGATCATAATCGCCGCCATCGATGTGCACCCAATCTTTTCCAAAATTTCTCCAACCGCAACCTAAATGTAATTTTATCATATAAATTCTTTATCCTGTTCAATGCCTAAGTACGGCCCAGTTTTGTATTCATATACCAAAGTGTCATCTTCCAATATTTCATACGTGTGGCCACCATATAAGGTAATACTACAATCTCCAGCATCTAAAATTTCTTCAGAAACAACTTTGTCATCCAAATCATATAAAATAGCCTTTACTTTTCCGCTTATTACCGCCCACGATTCTTGGGCTATTGTAGTTGTTTTTTCACAAAAAACATGTTTGTGGGGCTTAAATGTCTTTCCCTTCGGTAAGCGCATCGCGGCTAACTGAATAAATTCTTTATCCTCAACAACATTAAGCCTTTCAGTTTGAACGCTGTCTTTTTTTAAAATTATATGTAATAACGTCTCTGGTTCAACTTTAGAATAAATTTTTTTCATGATAATGATTATACTGTAATACTGTCAATAATTTAAAGAATTATCTATAAAATCTAGCACGTAGTCCCAAGAGCTTTTTTTACCTCTTTCAAATCTAATTGCTTTGTCATCAATATAACATTTAGCAGGCAATTTTGTATTTGATATCTCGTCAAAATAGTGAAGCATGTCTTGTTCTACAAGCCATTTTTTAATTGGTTCGGGGGGTCGACAAGAAACAATAACAAGCCGATATCCATTGCTCTTTAGCTTTTCTAATGCCTCTCTCGTGCCCTCTGTTGGCTTATCATAGACATTTTGTTGTCCCTTAAACCCCTTAGAATATCGATGGATAACACCATCAAAATCTATAGCAATTGTTTTGTCTTTAACTTTTACGTCAATTTCTTTCATGATATACTCTCAATTATAAAATTTTCTAATGTTTTCAAAGAGTGTTTTATATCCTCTTTGTCTGTTTCAATAGCAAGATCTTCGATTTCTGGTTCATCAAACGGGTCAGATATACCAGTAAAGTTGTATACTTTATCTGGATCTCCATCTGGAAGGAGCGCCCTTTTATATAAGCCTTTCGTGTCTCTTCTCTTTAATTCATCCAGTCCGCACTTAATGTAAACCAGTTTTGAATCAGGTATAGTTTTTTTAATGTGGTTTCGAGTGGAGTTGTAAGGGTTGATTGCAGACATTATACATACAACATTGTTTCTTCCTAAAACCTTGCCAACAAAAGAGAGTCTCCTTATGTTTTCTTCTCGATCTCCCTTTGAAAAACCCAAGTCTCTACATAAGTTTTCCCTGTATTCGTCTCCATCGATGACTTCTACTTTAATGCCGCGGCTTTGAAGCCTTTTTTTAACTGCCATGGCTAAAGTTGTTTTTCCGGCTCCAGACATTCCCGTCAGTTGAATATAGAGTCCCTTGGTTTTTCCCCACTTTATTTTGTTCCACACTCTTTCATGAAGCATGAATAAACAGAGCATCAAAAGGTGATACACAATTGCAACAAAGCTGGTTTGTTTAATAGAGCCTGTAATAATAAAAGCAACTAAAGATAGGATAAAAAATCCTAAAACTTTCCAGCTAACTGCTTTTGTAAAACTTCTTTTTTTTGAATCAATCATAATTTAAAACCTATGTGTCGGATAATCCTTGTATTTTGTTAATTTATCAATATGTGGGTATCGATCTTCTATATATTCACAATCTTCATAGAGCGCTCGGACCAGTTCATGATCAATGCCCTCAAAAAAAGTATATAATATTGGAATGTTCATTTTCCTCGTGTGATAATAAGATTCCAAGTGTGCATTAAAGATTTTGTATTCTTCCCAATAATCATATAAAGTTGAAAACTTATCCATGTTTTCAGAACTAGAAAAAAACCAATAATCTAAAAGCATGTTACTAGTTTTTGTTTTAATCGGATCGTGGTCATCGCATGGGGCGTAAAAGAAACTATTATCATAATTAGAAAAATTTAATTCCCTAAGAAACGCCAAATCGAACCTTGTTAACAAGACCCAATCATATTTAAAATTATTTTCTTCTTCATGTTGTTTTTTTAATTCCATGACCTTTTTTGTAGAATACCACCTACTTTTAAGAAACTCTTTTCTTCTGTTCTCCTGATTAAAAGCTAGCTGCTTTTCAAATATGCTTTTTTTTGGTTCATAATCTCTTATTATTTCACTCTCGTAATTTTCACTCCAAGAATGTATGAACACATCTACGTTATTAACACCCATTACATGTTTTTTAAAGTGTTGAAGGGCAATCCTATAATCCACATCGCCCTTCCATTCATAGTCTTTTTTATTTTTATACACGTTTCCCACAACGCCGCATATACAAAGAGCAATTCTCATTGAGTGTTCTCCGTCTTTTTAACGTAATCTACAACCCTTTTAATTCCTTCGTCTAAATCAACCTCTGGTTTCCAATTTAATACTGTGTGTGATTTTTCATTAGATCCTAAGCTATATTTGTTTACTTCACTTTCTACTCTTTCTTTGCTTAGAGTGTATTCTCCAGAAAATAACTGTGGGTATTTGTCCCAGAAACTATCAGCTTTTTCAAACCTGGGTTCAATAAAAAAATCAAAATGATTACAAAAAATATTATAAATTTCTTTTACAGAATAGGCTTTTCCAGAAGCGACATTAAAAACCTCTCCTGATATATCATTTCTCTTCAAACAGATTTCAACGAGCCTTATGAGATCATCTACATACACATAGTCTCTTTTTTGTTCTCCATCGGAATAAAAAGTTGGTTGAGTTTTATTTAATAGACACTTTGTTATATATCCCAAAAGAGGAGGGTGTTTTCTCCTAAAATCTTGGTGGGGACCATAAACATTAAAGAAGCGGAGCAAAACAACATCCATCCCATAAGCTGAAACATATGATTTACATAGAATTTCGCACTGGCGCTTACTTATAGCGTATATCAGATCAGGTTCTTTTTCTAAATCATTTTCAACAAATGGGGCGTTTTTACAATTTTCATATAGCGCACTTGTGCTGGCAAATATAAACTTTTTAACTCCCATTCTTCTAGAGGCATCTAACATATTAGCAGTTCCGCATAAATTATTATCTAGAGCATTAACTGGGTTGGACTGGCAATCTGGGAGTGGCGCAATGCCAGCCATGTGAATTACTGCATCTACTCCTTCTAAATGTTTATAGATATCTTTATCTCTCACATCTTTTTTTATAAAAGTTCCAATATTTTTTCCATCAACAGATAAATTATCTGCATGTCCATAGCTCATATTGTCTAAAAGAATAATTTCATTTCCAGATTTTTCTAAATTGTATCCTATTTGAGACCCTATAAATCCGGCACCACCCGTAATAAGAATTTTCATAATATATAATTCTCCAAATAATCATTTCGTTTGCAAGATATTGAATGGCACGAGGGATATGGGTTTGTGTTTGAAAAATCATTCACTATAATCCGTTGTCCGTGATTGCAACCAGATATTATTTGCTTATATTTTATCCCTCTAAGCTTCATGTAGTCCTTGAATTGCTTAAGATACTTTTCTGTTCTAGACGTCATAAAAATTAATTCATAACCACTATCGGACAGCTTTTTTAGTGTCATAATGTTTTTTTCTATTGGCTCAAAAGTATTTGACCAGTTTTTCTTGCCATATTTTCCATAGTTTTTTAAAAGAACACCATCAATATCAAAAATATAAGTTTTATGCTTCCTTACTTCTTTAAACCAATCATCTTTTGTTCCCCAGTCAACGAACTTATCACCCTCTATGTATTCAAAAACCATCTTGTCTTCTAGGATTAAATACGAAATCACATGACTGACATATATTTCTGAACTACTAATATTAACATGACTATTATGAATTTTATCATAAGCGCTAACAAAGTTCTCGGCTATAGTAGAATAAACGCCAAGGCAAATAATATTAGAAACAATTTCTTTCTCTACAATATCTAATACTATATCATCATCGTTTTTAACAATAAAGCTCTTTGATTGTATGTTATCAACCTTAGAATCGTGGTCGACCGTTAAACCTACTATAAAATTTTTATTTTTTGAAAAAGAACATTCTACAAGACAGTCAGAATCCTTAATTACAACCTGATCTGTTACTTCACATTCTTTAATTGTTTTGTAAACTGTTTCTGAAGCAGAAGAAGTAGGATTTTCTAATACCAATATTTCAATATTTTCTCCGAAAGCTTGTCTCAGGATAATATCAACGTTATGTGTATCACAATGATCTCTTATTACGGTTATGATCACTCTATCAAATTTTTTATAATTAATAGAATTCATTACCTTTTGTATCATAAGATCTCCGTCTGGATGGGTTAGCGTCCACTTTGGCCTCATGTTTGGGTATCTTGAAGATTTTCCCGCTGCCGGTATTATTAGAGTTTTCACGATATATAAAATTTCCCTGATAAGTGATTTAAACTATTTTCTAAGAAGAATTTGGTGTCCTTGTTTTTTGCATAAGGAAAAATTCTTAATAGATTTAATATCAACATCCTCTTTATAAGCTCAAATTTTTCTTTACCAACAAAGCTTTTTAATTGTTCATAAAGAAAAATGTTTTTAATAAAAGGCTTCTTTCTTTGATTGCGCCAAGACCACATAATTAACATATCTTGCAACAACTTAGAATAATCAATTATGTTGGTATTAACAAATGAATCTAAAAAGTCAATTAAATAAATTTTTCCCTTGTAAATTAACACATTTTCAAAAGTTAAGTCTCCATGACAAAAACCAGACTCAACCATGCTCCAATCATATTTTAAACAATAATTAATGTATTTTTCATCAATACCTTGCACAAGACTAGAAATATTTAATATTTTCTTTTCCATTTCATCGACGATGTTTACATGCTTTCTTTCTCCATTATTTTGTATAAATAAAAATATTTCTAATATGATGAAATCAATATCTTTTTTACTGTTGAAAGACATGTACTTGTTTAATGATATACCATTTATATATTCCATATCAAAATAAAACAAGCCGTTATTTATTCCGCAATCATATATTTTTGGAGTTTTAATTGTGTTGCTCGAAGGACAAAAACCCTTCTGTTTGAGCATTTGTTTTTCTAGTCTGTCATTATATTTTGTTGAGCCGGATGTTTTTCTTACATATTTTCCCCTGGAGTTTTCACGTAATTCTATATTACATCCAGAGTGGCCATTTAATTTTCTTATTATAGACATATTTATTTATCATAATATCGTCTAAATGAAAATTCTATACTATCAATAAAGTTATTCTTTGCAATTTGGAAATTATTTTTAATTGCATTCATTCTTTTCTTGTAATCAGACATGGTTAAATTATCCACAATATTTAATAAGTCTTCACGACCTTTAAAAAATATAATTCCATCCGGATCAAAATATTCTGATATTTTTTTAGCTCCCATATATATTGGTACAACCCCTGTTAAAAAACAATCTATTATTTTTTCTGAAAAATAGTGATCAGACACATGATTTTCAATTGTGATTGAAAAAGCATAATCCCTCATAGCCTCTATTTTTCCAACAACATCTGGTAAAGGGTTGTGGCCAGTACCAAAAAGGTCAGGAACAAACTTTGGTCGGCCGGAGACTATCCGACGACTATAAAAATGATTTAATAGGTTCACGCGATTCTTTTGCAAAGGAGTCCAGTTTTTAGTTGAACACACATAAGAACACAGCTTTGTTTTCTCAAATATTTGCCAATTTTCTTTTGGCCATATAAAAGTACCTCCGGCCGGAGTAATCCATGCCTTTGGGCCCAAAGAGTTTATGGAAATATCATCATATGTTACAACATAATCAAAATTATGGTGATTTTTATCTATCCAATCATAAAACCATGGAACTATGCAGCGACAATCAGTTATTAATGCGACTTTGACATCTGACTCGGTTTTATCAAACTCTTCCATTGCATCATTGATAAAATAAGTTAATTCATTATTATCTGGTTTATTATAAACAACATCAAATCTTTCAGATCCCGGGCCGCGCGTTAAAGATTCTTTAGAATACCAACCGTCCGCGCCTACAATATTTATTGTTTTTTTATTTTCTTTCAATTAATAATCCTAGCTCATAAAAATATAAATAATCAATTTGAGTTCCCAAAAAGCAGTTAATTGCATCCTTGGGAGTTTCAACGATTGGCTCTCTATCGTTGAAACTTGTATTAAGCAATATTGGCACACCTGTTTTTTTAAAAAATGTGTCTATCAAACCATAATACCATTCATTATCATTTTTTGTAACAGTCTGTAGTCTTGCAGTGTTGTTGAAGTGTACCACCGCCGGGACTTTTTCTTTTGCCTCATCTAAAAACTTTATTGCAAAAGACATATATGGGCTGTCTATATCCCTTACAAACCAATTTTTTACCTCTTCTCTGAGGATAGACGGAGCGAATGGCCTAAACCACTGTCTATGCTTTACTCTCTCATTAACAATATCTTTTGTTTCTGCGTGTCTTGGATCTGCTAAGATACTTCTGTTTCCGAGGGCGCGGCGTCCGGATTCGGAGCCCCCACCGTAAACTGATACTATTTTTTTATCAATCAACAAATCTACCACATTTTCATCACTAGCTTCTGATATTTTAATTTCTCCCGCTGTGACTCTTGAAAATATTTCAGCTTTAATTAATGATTCTTGGTGTCTCTCTCCTAAGTATGAAGAAGAATTATCTTCCCACGTTATTCTTGGGTTGTCTAAAATATGGTGCCACAAATATCTTGGAGCACCGAGGGCTAGTCCAGCGTCATATGGTATTGGATCCGCATAAATATTATCAATTTCGTTTTCAAACCAATCATATATTTTTCCAGCAACTACACAGTTCAAAGAAACACCGCCAGAAATACACAAATTTCTTTTTTTAGATTTTCCAACATATTCAGAAAGAAGATCTTTTATTCTCGCCTCTGTTGCTCTTTGAAGCGCAGCTGCAACATCAAATTTATTATTTTCATTTATGGACGCAAGTTCTTTATATTTTTGATAATCAAAATTTTGATTATTATTATAGGATGAAAGATGTTCGTAGAACTGTTTAAAATATTTTTTATGATTCCCTAGGGCGCCCATGGCCATGACTGTTCCAGCCTGATGTCCTTTTGGATATCCCGCGGACAAGCCAAAAATATCTTTAGTACATCTAGACCAAAATCCTCCAATGTTTGTTGCTTTTTTCTCGCCGTCATCAGAAAGGACATCAACTCGATTAATCTTATTACCACTGCCCTCCCAAACTGTAAAGTGTGCTGATACAACATTGTTGCCTTCTTTTTCTTCTCCGCCGCCATCAATTGTTATAATGAGGGCATCTTCAAAGTTACTAGAAAAGAAAGCGTTTGCGGCGTGCGCCTGGTGATGTCCAACAATAACAATTTTTCCATCATTCTTTTTGACAATATCTTCCATTTTTTTCCAAGTATTAGGAAATCTTGTGTGTGGGCCACCATGCCAAAGATCAATACCAGTTGTAAAATACTTTATATTCTTAAAATCATCATATTCCTTAAAAAGAAATTCTAAAGAATCCCCAATTGGTTCTTTAAGTCTTATATATCTTTCAAGCTCTGCGTGAATTTGTGGTATACCATTTTCAAGGACGCCAAAAGAACAGTCATGTCCTGAATGAAATCCGGCAATTAATGTTTTATCCATTTAAATATATCCCCACTCTTTTAATTCATTAGCCAATATATCAGTAATTAAAGCATGATATTGTTCTGGCACTAGACTTTTCCAAGTACCATTTTTGCCTGTGTATAAATGATGCCCATGAATGTGTCTTTTATGTAGTTTTTCTATGAGGCCTTTCTTTTGCAAATCTTCATATCCTGCCTCTTCTTCGTTCCACCCATCATGAAAATCTTTGTAGTTTTTCGATTCCTTTTTTTGAGAGGAGAAACAAAATTCTTTTTGTATATATTTTTTCTCTTCGTCCGTAATTTTTATCTCTAAAAAATTTTCAAGCTTTTCTAAAAGAAAATCAAAATTAACATCGCCTTTTTCGCTATCAAAGAAATCTTCATATTTAAGAAAAAGTACTTCTCTATCTTTATTTTTAACATCATTTTTAAAGAAGTTTAAGTGTTGTACGGTTGTTTTTTGTGATTGTGCGTGGTTAACCATTTCATGTACGGTCATTTTTTTAGCGCCAGATGATTCGTCAAACCCTTCTTTTCTAAGACCGAGTGTGAACGTTCTCCAATGAGAAGTACAACAATCTCTAAAATCTCTATAAGTTGCAATTACTTTTTCATCTGAAGAAAAATAATTATGTTTCTGTGGTGACGCTTGTCCTCCCCACAAATAATCAATAATATTATAAATTAAAGTTCCGCCGCTCCTGGGAACGCCAAACATTTTTGGTACATTACTACGCATCTTCTCTCCCTTCGAGATATCCTCTTTGTTTAATATATGTTGAACATTTAACAGCTAATCTTGCCCTGTCGTCCGCTTCTGCAGTGCCAGAGCGTGGTTTTGAAGGATTTCCATAAAATGTATGCATATACAACGGTTCGTCTATAAAACCAACCGATGAATAGCCACCATCCCTTTTCCAGAGTCTGTATAATATAGGCAATGTCATTGCGTGATCAGTTGCGATTTTAAACCACTCACCATTCCAATCTAAAAAATTATTCACAGAAATTTCTTTGAGCGCTTTGGCCTTAAAGGTAGACATGTGACTTGTTATCCAGGCGCCAGTATATGGATTCCAATTATCATTGGGAATGGGACTGCTGCAGCCAAGTTGCCCATGTGTTAACAAATATCTACTATAAACATATTCTAGTTTGTTATTCTCTTCGTATGTTTTCTTTATGGTTTCTAGAGCGGTGTTTCTTCCTAACCAATCATCGCTATCAACAATACAAACAATATCTTCAGGATCTCTGTCTATGGCGCTGTCGTATATGTTTTTAAGCCTGTATTTTCTTTCTTCGTTTATTTTTATATCAATGCCCTCAACACCTTTATATTTTTCTAGGTATGAAGCGGTATCATCATCGCTGATGTCATCTATAACGATATGAGATTTGGGTCTAACTGTTTGACTACGTACACTATCAATACAATTAACAACAAATTTATTCGCATTTCTGCCAGTAGAAATTACATATATATTACTCATTTATATATTCCTTAATAATATTCTCCCAGCCAGATATTTTCATTTTTGAAAGATCATAAAGTTTGGAGGACATTTCTTCATATTTTTTACTTAGATAATTATAGTTTATGTCTTCCCAATTTTTAACAAATAAAATAGGAAGATCTTTAAATTCATTCATTGCGATGCTTTCTTTGACTATGGGAATGGTTCTCAAATATAAAGCTTCCCAAGTTCTATGGCAGTCCACGCCATTTCCTCGTGGAGAAAATACGAACTTATGAGAGGCTATATCTCTATAATATTCTTTCCAAGATATATTCTTTTTATTAGTAACCCAACTCTCATTTTGAAACAAATCTAAAACGCGCTGTCTTTCTACGGGGTAAGTTTTGGGATTGATATTTAAGTATACAAAATTTTTGTGTTGTAGTTTCTCTTTGGCTACACCGTTTATGTACACCGCCTTCTCCAATGAATTTTGGGGTTGTGATGAATATTTTCCAAGATGACTTGTCATATTAATTCTAAGGTTCATATTTTCTAAACCAATTGGAATTCCAATTAGCCTACTATCTTTATAATCCTTGTTTTGAGCAAACCATTTTGTGACATTTTTAGGTATATAAGAGAATCGGTTTTCCTCAATATGATAATCACTATTGTGTGTGACAAAAACAGACTGTTCTGTGTTGGTATACTCTGTTAAAAAATCTGTTTTACAAAAAGTTATATTTAAATTTTCACATATATCTATAAATTTATTGCCTGTAATATATTCTTTTATATCAATATTGTGTTCTAAAAAATTCTCCATTTACACTAGCTCTACAAATTTCTGTTTATATCCTTCAAAATAGGCGCGCTCTAATTCTGAAAAAACCAGAGACATAATTATTTTAGTGTCCGCCCATATTTCATCTTTATATGGATCTCTATGTAGGTGTACATCAATTACACTGCTGCTTATACATTGCATAAATGTCTCTTTCCAAGCACCTCTATCAATTCTTCCGTTTCTCATTCCATATTGGTTTCCGCCGCGCTCAAACATTTGACAATTGTTTGGATAATATTTACTTTCGAAAACTCTTTTAGTTAATATATATTCATCTAAATTCCAACCTTGATCCCAGGTCGATTCCTTAGATAGCATTTTAGAAAGACAATCAGACAGGTTTTCTCTCAATGATTTATCACTTATCCCAATCACCTCTTTCCAGATCTTTGCTTTCATTCCTATGTTTCCAATTTTTAAACGTGTATAGTTTGTTTCATCCGGATCAAATATGTGAATGTCTTTTGAAAAATCTTGCTGATTGAACCATTTGTCTGATATAACAAATTTATCCATATCGTCTGTTATAAGATAATCATCATCATTAAATAAAGGATCTGCAGCTGCAAATAACCTTGAGATTTGGGCAACATTACAAGTTCTATATCCCTCAATATGTTTAAAATGATTTATGTGGGCGCCCACTTTTTCGGCGCTAGTTAAAATCAAATTTAAAATATCGGGAGATATATCGTTGTTATCAACCAAAACAACATAAGGGTGATAGCCCAGCTTTTTCCAAAAAGCACATGTAATTGGAACAAAAAACAAATAATCTGTATTTGAGTCTACGGATAAGACTGAATATTTTTTCATTTTAACCTCTCTACGCAAAGTCTTCTTTTTTTGGAATTTTTACACTCGCCAGTTTTTAAATTAAACTTCCAATTATGAAGTGGACAAACCAAGTTATCATTCTCATCAACAAACCCTGTTGTTTCTAGGTCTGCGAGCATATGAGGACAATATTTCTGAACCTTATATTTATCACCTTTGTGTTCTAAAATAAAATTTTCTTCTGTTGATACTCTTTGGTTATAAAGACTTTCAGATATTCTTAATCTTGTGTTGTCCATATTTCTTAGTAGAGCAAACAAAATATCATCATATTCATCTGGTCTTCTATATGCTTTAAACTTCAAGCTTAAAAAATAATAGTCAAAATCAATAAATTTATTTCCCAATATATGTGCCAATAGGGCACCATCAAAAGAGAAGTGATATCGACAATCTTCATTTTCATATTTTTTAAAACACCTTTCCTCATCTTCAGAAAAATTTACAACCCATTTATTTCCATCTATTTCAAATAAAATAGGATAATTTAATTTATTTTTATATATTTTAGAATTTTTTACAACTTGAATCGTTCTATATCTTAGTAAATCTTCAGCACCGTAGCCAGATTTGATTTCTACGGTTGCAACTCCCTTTTTCAACTCAAGTCTTTTTTCTTTAACATATTTGTTTATATATTCATCAACATTTTGATATATTTTGTGGCTTTCTTCCGTGTCACATAAAAATTCAATCTGTTTCTTATCTAATTTAATTATATCATTTGGTATAACCAAATGAGCGTTATGGCCACTATCTTTTATATATTGTACACCTTCATCCATTAAAGGAAAAGGATTATGTTTCTTTGCCCTTTCATGATTCCATCTAGATTCTTCTACCCCTGAAAATATTGGGGGCCCTGCGCACGGTATAATATTTTTTGCTTTTGTCCACTTGGCATAGTTTACCGACCTTTTTAGTACGCCTTCTCTTTTTTTCTCGCATACAGAATTCATCTTTTCTTCTTCATAATTATAAACACATGGCCACCATAGCGCACTGGAACACTGAAGCATAAGTACATCAATTTGTTTCATTTCTTTAAACTTTTCTGGTTTTAGATGGCAGTCATTTAAGTTCAATATCGTGCTGTGTTCGTCTTCAACGTATATACAAGAATCCTTGTCTAAATAATCTTCTTCTTTGAATATTTTAATTTTTAAGTTTTTCTTAAAATATGTGTCATCTTCCTCCATTTCAAGAATATTTGTAAATCCCATACTTTTTAGTTCGTATTTTAAAGAAAAGTCTTTAAATTTGGGAATACAGACTTGCACATCTTTGTTTATCTTTTGTAGTGTCCATGGGTCATAATGATCTGCGTGAGAGTGAGAAATATATAGAACGTCTACATCTTTAGTTATTTCTTTAATATCTACATTATCTATCCTGGGAAACTGAAGCCAACTAGAAAAAAATGTACCGTCTGGGTTTAACCAGGGATCACATAAAATTTTTATACCATTGTTTTTAATAGACCACCCAGCGTGTCCTAAGTATTGTATTTCAAACATCTAATTTTTGCCTTACAGTATCGCTAACAAATCTACAATCTCCAAATTTTGACATTCTAGAAAATAAAACAATTTTATTTGGATCTAAAGTATAAGATGGATCAAAAGATACTAATGTCTGCTGATCTCCGTATTTATTAAGTATATCACTTTCATAGTCCTGTTGTAAATTATATTTTTCTATCAGTAACGATAAAATAGACTGATCCTGACGATGTTCTATACATAGTGATTCTGGTCCGTCAGGTTTTTTAACAGTTGTATCGGGGCCTATTATTTCTAAATTTAATGAACAATTATACATTTCATTAATAAATTGAGAGTTTGTATGATTTGATTCATAACATTGATACCCGGCCCAATATTGGGGGGCGTCGCGATATCTTTCACTATCACACCCCATTTGTGTAAAACAAGCTTCAGTGGTCCAATATTTATTTTTTAATTGTTCTGGATGATATTTTAAAAACAAGCAGCCACTCTTTTTAACGTCTTTTTTAAGCTCAACTGTCATATTAACAAATGCATTTGTAGCATCAGAGTAAATGAAGTCATGGCCAAATTTCGAAGCGCCATGGATTGCGGCGACTTTATAGAAAAACATTCTAGGAGAGTGAGCATAATCGCAGACTCTTTCCACTTCTTTTAATATTATTTGAGATCCATATCTGTTTTGTAAAAAATCTAAATAAACCTCATCTAAATCAAAATAATAGAATAAAATTTCTTTGTTAAAAGAGTTGTGTTTGTAGCTTTCAATTAAATTAATGGAAGAAAGAAAAAACTTATTATTTGTTACAGTAGAGAGTATCATGCATCTTTATATTTCTCGTATACTTCTTCTTCTTCTTTTCTTTTCCAAGAGAAATTTTCAGGATTTGTTGAAATTCCTGTAGGATTAAAATAATATAATCCAAGAGGATTAGAATTAATTTTCTTATACGTAGACCCTTTTGAAGCCGCTCTCAACCACATTTCCCAATCCCCTGCAGATTTGTATTTTTGATCAAACAATCCAGCCTCTTTATGTAAAGATTTTCTCCACATTGGAGAAGAGTGAGGCATGTTAATCATCTTGAGATTATCAAAAGAGAATTCTGGAAAATTATACCTTCTTTCATTTGAGGAATTTTGTTCCCATGTTTCATTTGGTTTGTCAGTTATTAACATATCCGCATAAACTAAATCAATGTCTGAATTTTTATATAGTTCTTTTGCATGTGCCTCCAAAGACCAAGGAGCCTTTCTATCATCTAAGTTTGCATTTGTTAGATATTCTCCACTTGACATTTCAACACCCATATTCCAAACACTATAAATGCCCGGATCAGAATCAAGTTTCTTATAAACTATATTATCAGGATATTTTTCTAAATACTCGTTGATTACTTCTTCTTCATTGTGAGGAGAGTTAGCATTAATCAAAATTAATTCACATTTATCCTTAAAGATAGTTTGTCTAGTAATGTCTTCTAGGAATGACTTAATAAATTCATCCCCTTTATAAACAGATGTTATGATAGAGACTTTTGGTAGTTCATTAGAAGACACGGAAACCAATTTTTCTCCGGCAATCAATTCAGCCATTTTTGCATACTGATCTTCTTCTTTAAAATTTTCAACTACAAATTTTTTAAGATCTTTTGCCTGCTTTTTAAACCGACCATATTCCTTATACATTTCTCTAAGGCGCATTTTATATGAACCTTGTTGTGGATAACACCACATAGAATTTTTTTCTAATACCCCTTCCCAAACGCTACTTTCTGGAATCGGTTTAATATCATAATCTATTCGAGAGAAATGCGGGCGCATTTTTACTTTGCCGCTCTTTTTCTCTTTTTTTGGAGCAAAAAGAAAATCAACATGACCACTCCATTCTGGCGCCATCACAGGAAGGCCGGAATAAGCAGCTTCAAATATCGGCAGACCGAAACCTTCGCCATGAGCTAAAGAAACAAGTGCTTTAATTTGTGGATGTTTATATAGAGAGTGCATTTGTTGATCTGACATATCGCCATGAAGAAGATATATCTTACACTTTCTATTTTCATACTTGGATATAAACTTTGTTAATTTATCTACTGCATCATATCTATCACTTATTGAGTTTCCAGTTGCAAATGTTTTAACCACCAAGCCAACATCAGGGTTGTCAATAAATTCTTCCATAAACCAACTAATCGTGTTTTCCAAATTTTTTCTTGGCCCCCATTGGGCAACAGTAAGAAAATTAAATTTAGAACTCAACTCTAAATCCAAATCAACTTCTTCATATTCCTTAACTGGGTAATGTACAACAGATATTTCTTTGTTGCACGAAAGTGTCATTTTTTGACCAGTTTCTTTATCAACCCCTTGATATGAAGACGCTTGATATACATTTTTTGAATGGCTCGATACAGTAATTACCCTATCCATCATATTCGCTTTTTCTAACCAAACTGGGGCAACTCTATTCGTTTCAATACCAGCCGTAATTCCAACATTAACCGGCGCCATTTTTTGCCATTCATTGGGAATTGTTACTTGTATGCTCATATCAAACCGAACATCTCCTTTAGTTTCAGTTTGATAATTAGCTGTTTTTTTGACCAAGGTGTCAAACCATTGTCGTTCTTCATCATCTGCAGATATCCATCCACATTGTCCCCAATTAACTGGTAAAACATAAAGGTCAAAGATGTCTTCATGTTTTCTCAGTGATCGGAGTACAAAACGTCCATGTTCACCATATCCAGAGCGCGTCAAAAAAGGTGCTCTTACTATTACTTTCTTTTTCACGATATCTCCTTGATTTCCCAATTCTTATAGCCCTTTCTTTCTCCCCAAGAGCCCATTTCTTCGTAAACCATTGTAAATATTTCATCCCACTGTTTAGAAAAATCATTAAAATTATAATTTTCTATTACATGCTGGCGCCCTGCGGCGCCAAGCGCTCTTCGATCTTCTTCTTTCATATTATACATTTTTTCGAGCGCGGCGACGACGACATCTTCAGATAGTCGATCTTCATATATCCATGGAATATCTTGAGAACCAATAATCGCCTTAGATGTTGGTTCTAAACCAATGCCAAACCAATTTTCCCCATCCGTCACTTGTTCTTGTAAACCACCCGTCATATTTACAATGATTGGTGTTTCACAAGCTAAAGATTCAAGAGTTGCTAAACCAAATCCTTCAGCATCTGATATGTTGATAGTACAGTCTGCAATATTATACATAACAGCTAATGTTTCTGGGTCAACTTTCTGGCGAGAGAACAGTACTTCTCCGTTTGTTAAACCAAGCTCAGAAACTATTAATTCCAAATCTTGACCATGTTGATCTTTTGTATCTGTGTGCATTATTAAAACAGCATTTTCTTTACCAACTTTTTCCAAAAACTTTGCGTACCAATAAATTAAAGTACCACTTTGTTTTCTACGAGCGTTTCTATTGTTCCAAAAAAAGACGAACTTATTGGGGTCATAGTTATCTCCAAACGACCTTGATGCAAACTCTTTTACACGCTCTTCATCATATCTTTTATAAGAGTCAGTATCAACAGCGTGTGGTAAGTATACAGACTTTACATTTGGAGAGACTTTTTTAACAATATCATCAGTAACTTTTGATATTGTCACAATTAAATCGTTTGATTCATACCACTTTTTGTTATATGTTGGAAGAGGATAATTGTCCCACACATGATAATATACCATCGGAACAAGTGGTCTAATTTCATTTTCTATTCCCCAAAGCCATGGCCAAAACCTAGGATCAGTCATAAACCATAAAATGTCGGGCCTTTCCTGTCGCACAATAGATCTTATCATATCTGGATTTCCATAACCTTCCACGGGAAGAGTAATCCAATCATCTTTCCATTCTTCTGTTTTTATCGGATTAAAATCAGGGTGGTGCATTGCGCCGCCTAAACTAAAAAATTTATATTTTCCAGTTTTAAGCATATTCTCTATAATATATCTTGTTTGGTTGCCAACGCCGGATGGCGCGAATGGCATATCACTAATAGTTAATATTTTAATTTTATTCGTGTCAGACAATTTTCCCTCTTATTTACAATGTTGTGTTTTATAAAATTCGCAAAAACCAAATCTTGTTTGACAGCTTAAACGATTTTTAATATATTTTTTTCTTTTTAAATTATAAAGCGCCTTGTCTAATAATTTAAGAGCATTCTCAGTTTTTTTAACACCACTGGTAACTTTAAATATTTCTATATTATCTTTCTTGGCGGTGCGCTTTAAAAGGGCAAAGTGTGTAACAATATTTTTAGGATCTACGTCATGTTTTAATCCAAAAAAGTGTTTATATAATGTTAGTTGATATGTGGTCATTCTGTCGCTTTTTCTTCTAGTGTCCCATCCCCACGAACACGTCTTCCAATCGATAATATGATATTTGCCGTCATCTGTTTTTAAGACTAAATCAACATATCCTTTAAAATCAAAATCATAATCTTTTATTGGTTCGAACAATTTTTCTTCTACAGAAATTAATTCATATTTACCAAAATTTTCTTTAAGTGACGGAAGTACTTTCTTAACCAACATACATCCTTGTACACGCATGTTAGAGATTAATGATTTATTTAATTCTAGGTCATCTGGTAGTTTTTTTAACTCTTCTAGAAATTCTTTCTGAAAGTGTTCCGGGGCATCTGATATGTTATTTTCAACTAACTGCTCACATGCTGAATGTACCGCAGTACCGAATGCAGTATGTTCGTTTCCTTTGAATCCACCAATTTCATCTAAATAAACGAGTTTATGTTTCCAACCACATTCATTCCATAACTTTAACTCAGAAAAAGATATGTGAGACATTTATTCCTCTTCTTTAATAATTTTAGGAGCGCTTTTGGGGCGTCTCTTTGATGTCGTTTTTGTTTTTTTAATTTTTTCCACCGTTAAAATCCACGTTCCAGTAGAGCTTTCTGGGCTTATATAATTTGAAATCCTGTAGGGACCATCAGCTTCCTCAACAATATACAAGGGATGTTTCTTTTTAAATTTTTTAACAATCTCAGGTCTAGTAATTGATTTTTTTTGATCAGGTCTTGTTCCTTCATAATCTAAAGATTCTGTAATTTTTACTGTTTTTTCATCGACAAATTCAATATTCATTTTTATTCTCCTTCTATATTATTATCATCTAATAAATTAGAAATTTTATTATATAATATAGGACTTATTTTACGTAAATAGTCACTATCCCTAAGAAAAAAGTTTTCAAAACCATTTGCAAAATATTCATTTATACTTGTAATAGAGTATGGAGAGTAAAATAATCCCACTGTCAGGCTTGTCAAAGTTGGATACCCAACAATGTTGAACAGGTAATAATCTAGTTTTTTGTCGTATTCAATGTTATTTAGTTGTTCTTCCGAGGGTTGATATCCCTCTTGTTCTAAATAATGATACAAAGTTTGTCTTTTTCCTCTAAATTCACTTTCTATGTCACCGTCTGAATATAAATAACTTCCATATTTTTCTTCGACGGCATGCGCCAACTCGTGTATGATATCATCAATCATATCGTTTTCGTTGTCTTGTTCATTGGTTATATACAAGGCGCCATCTTTATATTTCGCGTTAAAAGGAAGGCTCTTATCTTTATTGAAATCATTAAATTTACCAATATATATTGCATCTACATTTTCAACAAAAGCTCTTGGTACAATATTCTCAATAGTTTCAATTACATAATCTAGATTAAATCCATAGGGGAGCACATCTTTTACAAAAACTAATTTGTCTCCATATATATGTTTTTCTCTACTGTTACTTTTTGCGCTTTTACTGCTTTCTAAAATATATTCAGTATTCATTATTAAATAAGACCATCCTTTCTCATCAACTTTTCTCCTTCATCGACATCATTCATTGCTTGCTGATAGCCGCGGATAAAATTTTCTTCAGCAATTGGTAAAAGAAACTCCGGAAATTCTTCAGCTACAACTTTGATAATCATTTCTACAGTTACTTCATCATCTTTTGGTGATAGTTTTTCTCCAACATATTCAACAAGCCAATTCTTCACTTCGGTGTCTGGTTCTACCGGCTTTAGAAGATCCGGATTTTCATTTACATTCATTTTATTTCTCCACCAAGACTGATAGTTTGCTGCGATTTTGCCACAACAAATGTGCATAAAGCACGGCAACAACGAGAGCTATAACTAGCCCAGTTGGATCTAAAAATGCATGAAAAGCCACCACATTAACTACTACGGGTGCCAAAGCTACAAGAGCTAAAGTTACGTATTTGCCCCATAGTAAGAGAGCGCCACAAACTAATTCCACGCCTTTAAGTAGTGGAAAAAAATATGGTGCTGTGGCCAGGCCCACTAAAAATCCATGAGCCGTTTCTGCGGGAGTTGGTGAAGAAAACAGACTGAAAAATCCATTTAGTCCAAAAACAAAGAACACCAAACCCAATGCAACTCTAGAGCCGCTTTCCTTTAGGCTATCCAATAAATATAAAAGTTTAAATTTCATAGTAAACTTCCTCCTTAAATAATAAACCATCATATAATATTTGTCAAGTTATTTTAAAGTATTTTAGATGCTAGAGTTGCAACCTTTGATCTTTCGCCCTTTATTAACGTTACATGACCGGCCACGTCATAACTTTTAAACCTCTCTACTGCATATGCTAATCCATTAGAAGTTTCGTCTACATATACGTTATCTATTTGGTCTATATCTCCAGTTAATACCACTTTTGTGTTTTCTCCGACTCTAGTAATTATAGTCTTTAATTCATGCGCTGTCAAATTTTGGGCTTCATCAATTATAATAAACGCATTAGATATAGAGCGCCCCCTTATATATGTAAGCGCCTCTATTTCTATTGTTCCTTGTGCTATATACATTCTCAAAGTTTCTTTATCGTTACCCATTAGATGGCGTAAATTGTCTTGAATTGGAGCCAGCCATGGAGTCATTTTTTCCTCCATTGTGCCAGGCAAATATCCAATATCTTTTCCCATCGGCTGAATTGGCCTAGAAACTATTAATCTTTTAAATGGAGCTAACTTATCGCTCTCGACAACCTGAGCTAAACCAGAAGCTATAGCTAATAGGGTTTTTCCGCTACCAGCTTTACCAATCAAAGTTACGACTTTGACGTCGGGATCTAATAATAAATCTAATGAAAAATTTTGTTCTTTGTTTCTTGGCTTAACTCCCCATATTCCTTTTTTATATTCTCCATTAATTCTTTTCAAAGGTTTTGAGTAATCATAAAATCTAGCTAGTGCTGTTTTTTTATCATTTGAACTAGAAACTAACATTACAAAATGATTAGGAAAGAGCTTAATATCTTCTTTTTCTAAATAAATCTTTTCGCCCGCGTAAAATTGATCTAATATTTGATCATCAACCAAATGTGTTTTAAAGCCCGTATAAAGATTCT
>CEOH01000613.1_pt1 | contig 21943 bp, 9 predicted proteins | sample 530311 | NCBI WGS metagenome assembly CEOH01 (sample SAMEA2619923, study PRJEB7988) | marine metagenome | biome: marine biome (ENVO:00000447); feature: deep chlorophyll maximum layer (ENVO:xxxxxxxx); material: "saline water (ENVO:00002010), including plankton (ENVO:xxxxxxxx)" | depth 60 m
CAATTTAGCCACAGCAAATAATGTAACAATCTTAGAAGCCAAGTTATTATTAATGGCTTTTATCGTTTTTATAGTACTTTGGTTGGCTGATAACGGTCACAGACCTCTGGCATCATCTATAATTAAGTGGGCTAATGGTTTGTATTTCACATTGGCTTGTATACAAATATGGGGGATAACTTATGCTTTCGGATGATAAATTTAACAAAGAACTGAAGAAATATGATAAACATCTATTCTTAGGTAAATGCCTTGTTTATAGAGATGGGGAATATTTCAATGCTCCAACCATATACTACTGGAGAAACAAAAGAATGAAGCCAGAAGTTGTCACTACATTGAGGGCTGCTCCATGCTGGGGCGACTTGGACAAACTTAAAAAATGGGATACTTGGGCAAAGAAGAAAGACTGGATGCATCAGTTAGACAAGCACAATCAGGCTAGAAATGATGCTGTTACTAGAAGTGCTCAAGACCAAATAAATCAAGTCAACAAAGACATACATCAACTTGCTAACAGATTGGAGAGATATGGTGAAAATGCATCTGCTGGTGGAGGTAATTATTAATGGCTACTAAATCAGAATTATTGACTGCTGTAAGAAGATTCCTTCAGGAAAATGAAACATCTGGAGGGTTCTGGTCTGAAGTAGAACTACTGGATTATATTGATTATGCTCTTCTTGAACTTTGGCAATACTGGACATCCAGACCAGACAATACCAATCCTTGGTTAGTCCAACATGAAATGGATGCTAGCACAGTAAGTGGAAGAACAAGTCTTGAATTTGGTGCCCATATAACAACAACCTATGTAGGTGTTACAGACAGAGTAGTTGATATTTATAGTGATTCAAATACTGTTATTCCTAGATGGAAGGTAGTTAGAGCACAGAATGGAGTAGATATCGTTATGTTTGATTCCGCTTTAGCAGCAGAAAAAACATGGATATATGCAATACATAAACCAAAACACTTGAAAGATATAGCAGATAATGCTCCCGAAAACGAAGTAGATGTTCCAACAGGATGGACTCAATGGATTGTTAAGAGAGCAGTTATAAATGCTTTACAAAAATCAGGACAAGATACACAAGATTTGAAAACAGATACAGATAGGATGCTTCAATCATTTGGTATGGGAATGAAGGTAGAGGAGGGAAATAACTAATGTATACATGTAAACAGATAAGAAATATAGTTAAACAGAAATTTAAATATACTCCTTTAAGAGAGACGGTGCAAGATAGTGATTATTTCGACTTTATCAAAAGGGGAATAAAAAGACTTCACAGGATACTTACAGGAGTTAATGATTACTATTATAGGAAATTTGACAAGTCGTATAATTTAAGTCCAGATTTGGATACCATTACAGATTTTCCTGCTGATTTATATAAAGTTATAACTTGGTATGCTAATCCTGATATTTCCAAAGAAGCAGGAACTTGGGTTAATTACCACTGGTGCGAGGCAACTAATGAAGGAACCAGAAGGGGTCTTTATGCTATTATGGGTGACAGTGATAATACCTTGACAAGTTCTGAAGACCTTATTGCAGGAACTTTGGAATATGTTAGAGAGCCAGATATGCCTACGAATTGGGCATCAACTCCAGATGTTCCAGATGGATATGATGATTGGCTAATTCAATATGTGATAACAGAAGTCTTTTCTTATACCAACCCTAATCCAAATATGGATTTAGGAAAACTAAAAGAACTTGACGAAATAGTTATCAACATGAATAGACAAGGGGGAGCCGCAGGTCAAGTGGCTGATTCATAATGACATTAAACACATATAGAACTTTACAATATTTTTACTTAACAATTAGAGATAGATTAGCATTATTGGGCGAATCTAATATGAATTATCAAGAAGCAACCTTTATGAAAGACGCTCAAACTGTTGGGCAACATATACATTCTCTTCTTGTAAGTGCTGGTGAAAGGTACTGGGATAAATTTAGCGGCATAGCAACCATTCCTTCAGGAACAGAATATTCATCATTGTTTCCAAACGACACAGATGAGGTGGCAATGATAAGAAGAATCTGGGTATTGGACGGGTCTAGTGGAAATATTCTTATGCCTTTAAGGGAGAGAAGGATAGGAAGGTCAGACAAAACTACTGGAACTTATCCAGCATATGAAGTCATTGACAACAAGATGTATTGGTTTCCTGTTCCAGTATCTACATTATCCGTTAAGGTTGAATATGTAGCGGCATATGATGCCTCTCCTGCTACTGGTACATGGAGTGAAGACAACCAGAATTGGGGAGGTGCTACAGCAGCAAATGTTGTAACAAAGATGGGAGATAAACCTGACCTACCTATATATGCTGATGATTATTTTTTAAATGAATTAACTGTTAGAGCGGCACTTGCTACAGGAAGAGACCCTGGAGGATGGATGAATATTGCTATGAGAAGCAGAGAGTCTATGATATTGAATGCAGGAAGAGATGTTCCAAAAAGAAAACATGTGCTATATAAGGGGTATTAATGCCAGAACCAGGAAGAAGACACGCTAGAGGTGACCAGAACACCGATTTGCAAATTCAGTTTGCTAAAGGTCAATATTGGAAAGCAGCACCCAATGCCTCTGCTTTAACGGTATTGGGGAATGCTATACCTAATAATACAGGTGGTTGCAAGATGGCTAAAGGTTATCTAAGACTTCTAGCAAACAGCACATTTGACAATGCCTTCAGGGTAGACCAAGGAAGAAATGTAGCAATCCATAAAAACAATGTAAATAAGATGTGTGCTTGGGACTTAGGAAATGAACACATAATGATTACTTATCCTGACTCCACAAGACTTGCTATATTTAGAAAATGGGGAACGATATCAAGCAACCAAACAGGTGGAGGTGTAGGAACTATAACTGCTCCAAGTGTAACTGGTGTTAGTTACCATATGGGAGGAGCGAGTGTTACCTCTGGATATAGCAATGGAACTATCAACGAATGGGGACCAGACCCTCTAAGGTTTGCTAAAAAGAATTTGTGCACAGAGGTAGGAGGTTGGATAATTAACGGAAGACCATCAAGAGATTATGGATATGGTTATGTGTTTAAGCCAAGACCTGCTTTTACCGTAGGGCTATCTCATGTAAAAGGAGAGAGTGAAGAATATTATGACCCTGGAAGAATTCTTCCTATGATTGAGGCAGGATACTTCACAGATGATACAAATCCAAAGATATCTTTCCACGGTGTTCCAGTGCCAATGGCTAGCGGACAACATAAAGAGATGCCTTGGGGTGCTCCTTTTGGCAGTGGTGATTTTTGGATATCTGATGCAGCAGGAACATCGGGACACGGTACTTCAATAAATGTAAATAAATTAGAGTTCGATACATTCACAAGTGCTAGCAATTACAAGTTTGCAGTTACAGATAAAATGCTAATGCCTACACAAAGGTTTATTGTTGCTATGGAAAACAATCTAGATATAACAGGACCAAATGCACATATATTCACAGGAAGCGAGCAAACAAATTCAGTAGGAACTGCAAAATTGTTTTGGCATATAAAGTCACAAGAAGGTGGGGTCGACCAAGAGTATTCCACATTTCACCATTTTGTAGACTCTGGTGAACCAGGAAACATAGATGATACCAGAACTGAACTTGGTAGCGGAGCATCTACGGAGTCAGGAAGAGTTATACTTTGGTCAAGACCACATCCATTTTCAGTATGTTTTGATGATGCTGGAAATGCTTACATGTCTTACTTCGTCACTAACGGAGGTTCTACGGGAAAGGTAGTTAATAAAAAATACATCAAAGGAGCAGACGGAACATACACTTTAGCAAGAGTTGCTCCACAATCATTAACAACATTGACATCCGCTGACTTTATGGGAGTCAAAAATATATACGACAGTGACAATGATACTTTGTGGACAGCAACATCATATTGGAATGCTTCTACAAGTTCCACCGTAATAAAAATAGATAAATTCACTGGAACCTGGGATGGCTCTACACAACCTACACAAACAGCAGCGAGAATTATAAGCACAACAGAAGACCATGTTATGAAATGTTTCTCTTTAGATTTAATTAAAATGGGAAAGAGAAATTATATATTTGTATTTGCAGACACCATGAACACCGACTCAGATGGAAGTGGTACCGATGCACAAGACTTCCCTCATATTTTCTATATGCCAGTAGATGTTACTGCATCAACTTCACCTTTTAGTTACATGTCAGAATTGTCATCTACATATGGGTGGGATATGCCTGTCAAGTATGGTGCTAATTCTCTAATGAGAATGTTCAATGACAATGGAACAATAAAAATGGGTGTCTTAACTATCATTGAAGATTCAGGAGATGGCAATATAGAGAAGGCATTTGCTTGGATAGGAGAGTTTAGCGAGAGTGGTGGTGACATATTGCAAACACAATGGGATACAACATTTTTCCCAACCTCAGGAAAAGGATACATCTATAAAAACAGTGTAGCAGCGAAACATACTTTTGATGGAAAATTCACTAGAACAGATGCTAGTGACCCTGATGGTCCAAACTGGGGATACCATGGAGACCCTCAAGGCAGGTTGCATCACAAGAGTTCTACATTGAATAGATGGTATGTTAGAAGAGATGTTGGTGCTATTAGTGGTGGAACAGGAGAAAGAGATTGTTCAAATCATCTAGGAAGATTTACATTTAACTATAAGACCGAAGAGTTTGATATCTTTGACCCATCAATGGTACATGATTCTGACGAAAAGAATAAAAGCCTTAATTTTTCAGAACAGATAGGTTGCAGAAATGGTGCTGTCAGTGGTGAATCAAATGATGCAATCCCTACAAGGTTAGGTGGCTTTTTAAAGACAACAGGGTTATGTCTGACAGATTGGACTGCTGGAACTTCAAACAGTAATAATGGAGCAACAGTATTCTTTCCAACAACATATAACGGAAACTGCATTTTGGCATACCCTGCCTACAAGGAAGATGCTTCAACAACGATTCACGGTTCATCATCTTCAAAAAGATTATCTTTGGTTTATATGGGAACTGTCTATGGAAGTTCTAAAGATGGAGGACATCCATACTTAAAAGGAACAACTCAGGGTGAAGGCAATGCTGAACCAGGAATAGGAGAGAGACCTTATCCATCTAACAATATGTGGACTGGAGCCAATATGAATCCTTTGACTCCCGTCACAACATTTGGAGAAGATTATCCGAAAACAGGAACTGGAAAGAAACCTATGTTATTTGGTGCAGATGTAAATCTAATCGACAAAATAACAACCCTATCAGGAGATATTGCATCAGGAAGATATAGGTATAAATTTGCATTTGCTAAGTCAGGTGCTGGTAAAGGATATAAAAATACAGGTGCAGAAGGTAATATATTTATAAGCAATACTTTAGACTCATATGTGGAATTAGACTTGACAGAGGCAGGTTCAACCAAAGGTGTCAGATTCCAATTCAACAAACCCTTCTTGGAAGGCAGAACACTTTTTGATGTTCATGGCACAGCAACGAATCAAGGAGATACTGGAGGAACAGACACTCATTATCTTCAAATGAGAGGTGGGATAGATGCAGCATGTACACACAGATTTGGCGATAGATTAATAGGTCTAGATGTTGCAGATGGAAAAGATGGATTTTATACACATTTTGACCAATGGTCTCCAGACAACATAATAACTAATCCATATTTGAAAACCTCTACAACAATGAAAGACTCGACAAAGAGAGCACATTGGACAGATGATGGAGGCAGTTGGTCTGGTGCAGTCAATATAGGACATGCTATAGACAATTACGGAAATGGAAACATGGGTGGTAACTTGTCTGGAAACCAAGGTAGACACAGAATTCATATGATGAGTGCATTGGGTGACGGTGACGAGGATGAAGATATGACTGGAACAATAGGGCAACTCATAGAGAATGGTGATGTTATTGGAAGAGGTATTGTTCAAGGCGCTCCTTATTCAACTATAAAAGGTGGAGGATTGATTCACTATGCTCCAGATATGGATAAAGGAAAACCATACATAAGACATATTTTGGTTTACAGAACAGCGAATCTAGAAAATGCTGGAACAGATAGAGAGGCATACTTTAAAGTGGGAGAGATAGACTTGGTTGACGATGTGGATTGGACAGACTCTTCAAGCCCTATAACATTTATAGATACTACTGTAGATAGAGATTTAAGTTCCACAGAGGCACATACAACTCACGGAATGATTCCTGTCGATGGAGATAACATAACAGCGATGGCAGCATCAGGGAATAGATTATGGGTTGCTTATAACGATACAAACTCATCAAGTCCAAATAAATATAATCTTCCAAGTACATTGATTTACTCAGGCGCACATTGGGAATACTTTGATACAAAAAACCAACTTATAGTAGATGACAACTTAACTATACTTTCGATGAAAGATTTTGAAGGTTCATTATGGATATTCTCTAACAAAGGAACATATATTGTTTATGAGACCCAAGCGGCATTAATGAGCATTAGGAAGAAGGATAATTTCATTATCCATAGTCATGAGGATGATAGCGAAAGATTCTTAAGGGTCGGAGGAACTATATATATATTAGGTGAAGATGGATTATATTTGCATGACCCCAATAGAAATGCAACTGTAAACTTTAGAAAGATATCAGACCCTGTAAGTGATTTCTTCAAGGAAGGTTCTAAGGTGCCTATGGGTCTTGTTTATGACGAAGAGAATGATTCCGTTGTATGTTATACAAAGAAAGTATTAGATAGTACTAAAAAGGTACATCATAGTACTACTAGTTCTAAAGTTATATATACATGTAATTACCATATACCTACTAGAAGTTGGTGGAGTTATATGGAAACTGGAGCAGGAAGTGAGGACTGGTGGGGTAATTATTTTGATGATGTTATCCAAATAGCACCATCAGTAACACCAGACATTGCCGAGGTTGATGGAACATGGACTGCAGGAGATGACACTAACCTTGCTTACAAAAACAGAAGAGGCTTCTTTGTTACAGGAACTCTCACTGCTTCAGACATAGGTTTAATAAAGGTAGATGATGAAATAATCAAATATACATCTAGTGATGATGGCAAATTTATTGCTCTCAATAGAGGTCAAGCATCAACATCAGATGTAGAACATACTGATGGGGCACTTATAACAAATTTAAGAAACCATAGGAATGACGGATTTGGTCCACTGTTATTTGGAGTTTCATCAGGAGAGTCAGGTGCTTATCCAACGGCTGGCATAGTCAGACTCGGACATCAATATGTAAATGCTAAAAATGACCTTTATATCCAAACAAACTGGATAGGTAATCCAGGGGAGGAGCGATTCTGGGATAAATTAGAAATAGAATTTGAGCCTCCCATTTGGGCAGATGCATCCAATCCTGGAAACGACATCGTGATAAAGATAGAGTGGGATATAGACACATTGAATCCTTGGGCTAAAGATAGCGATGACACAAGAACGAATTCCTCTCAAGGAAATGCAACACCTCGTGCATTAAGCCAAGAGATAGATGCTGGAAATTCTTATGCTAATTACAAAGAAATAACCACAGCACAATATGAAAGTATAGGAAATGGGATTCCTATGATTGACCTTATACCTGTAAGGCTTAAGGGAGAGATGCTTAGACTAAGATTAAGGATGTCTTTAACAGGAGATTCTAATAATAAAAGCAGTGATTGTACAGATATAGTGTTGAGAAGAGTTGGTTTTAGAACAAGATACATTGGAAAAGATAGATATAAATAAGGAAATGATGTAAAATGAATGGGATGAAGTATATTTTAGAAGAACTTACCTCTGTTGATGACTTTAAAAATATAGAGGATGTGGCTAGAGTAATAGAGAAGGTAACTGATGATAATGAAAGAAAGTATTATTTGGATGATTTGCAATCTATGGGGTATCAAGGATTTGATTTACCACAATATAGCGACTATTGCGACTTTATATTTAAATGTATTCCTGCGGAGAAAACCAAAGTATTGATGGCTAGAGAAACATGTTGCGGAAAAGATGTAATTGGAATAGCAATTGCAGGACTTACTGGAAAGGTAAGAGGGTTTCGCTCTGGAAGATTGTTGTTTTTTTGGGTTGACCCAAACTACAGAAAGACAACATTGTTAACCACTTTGTACAAGAAAATGTGGGCATGGTTTTCAAAGAAAAACTGTGCTAATGTATCTATTAACTTAAAGACTTGGCAGGAGGGTATTTTAAACTATTTTATGAACAAGGGATACCATATAAATAATGTGGAATTAACTGGTCCCGTTAAGTTCTTGGAGAAAGTGTAATGGCTGCTCCTGCTGTATTGAATGTAATTGCCAAAGGCAAAAAGGTTTATGATGCCTACAAGATGATTAAGACTGCATCTGGAGTTGTGAAGGCTGTCAAGAATAAAGATTACAGGGGAGCAGCAGAAGGCATAGGTGGTCTTATGGGCGGTTCTTCTGATTCCACTTCTGGTGTATTGCCTATATTCTCATCAGGAGGAATTATGCCTAGAGACCCTAGAGCACCGACTCATCCTTGGGAAAAACCTGGTGGGGGTATCTTCGATAAACTTGGAGATACATTTGAGGATTGGAAAGATAAGATTTCAGACTTTAGTTGGAATGTTGATGGAAAAGAAATACTTAGAGACACCTTCAGAATAGGTGCTGCAGGATTGGATTTAAAAAGATATTATGACCAATACAAAAGAATAAAACAAATAGAAGGGCTTACATATCCAGGCGATAATGTTGAACAATTTGAACAAATAAGAGATGAGCAAATGCAGATACTTGGCACTGACCCAAGTGCATTGGCTGATACCTTTTCTGCAGGAACCCTAAGGAAACATGGCATAGACCCTGATTCATTGGATGCTCAGTCGATGATGGAGAGAAGAGGTTTCAGAAGACAACTTGCACAACAAGGAGATGAGATGGCAAGAGCATTTGGAAGGTCTGGGTTTATGGGCAATTCTGCTATGGCGGCAGCATCTGCACAGTTGGGACTTCAAGGCTCTATGTATGATGCTCAACTCGGAATGGCTGCAAACAAAGCATTTACAGAACAGATGGCAAATCTTCAAGAGAGGTATGCAGCCAATACTGAAAATATGATTAAGTATGAACAGGCTCAGGCAAATTGGGAAATGGCTAAACAAAAAGAAATATATGATATGGAACAGAAATTCCTGGAAGATATGGCAAAGGCAGCAAGAAAGGCAAGATTAGGTTTGGGAGAAAAGAAACCTAGTGGTGCTGAGAACGCAAAAACTGTTACTCCAGGAACGGATGAAGATATTTTTGAGAAGTTTGAAAACTTAAATACCACTGTAGATGAAGATGGCAATATTATTTTTGGGACAAGAGATAAAAACAAAGAACCTATAGTGGTTTCAGACAATCCAGACCATTTCACTCTTGATGAACTTATGAATGAATTCAGGAGAACGGAAATGAGAAAATTAGGATTTCCAGAAGATACTATTGATGAAAATACTACCCCTTTGTATCCACATTTAGAAAAGAAAGATAATTTGATTATAGAAAATCAGATTGTTAAGACAGCAGCAGATGAAGACTGGGATGCTGCACAAGCAGAGAAAGATGCCCGAAGTGAAAGCACTCAAGATAAGGCAGACTTGTTTCATTCATGGTTTGAAAAATTTAGAACTTCGGGAGGTGGGGCATAATGGGTTTTTTAGATGATGTATTGACTGCTATAGAGTTCACATCTATGGGAGAGAAAGAGGCTGCTTCTCGTATAGTTCAGCAAGAGATAGGAGATATAGGTGGAGGAGAAGGTAGTCCAGATGACCAAAATAACTTTTATAACTCTATAGATGAACATCACTATAATAAATATGGTTCTGCATTTTTTGGAGGCAAAGATAAGAATGGAATAGCAAATAAACTATTCAACTTCCACGGTGCTCAAGCAGGAGTTGTACGAGCAGGAAACATAATGCTCAACAATAGGGTTATGCAAGCAATGGATTTATGGAACATGGATGAAAATGATATCAATGCTGCCGTAAAGCCATATGCAGATGCAGCAGATAGAGCAGGATTAGCATTACTGAATGAACTTGCAACTTACACAGAAGCATCAAATGGTGCCTTGGCACAGTCGTCAGGAGGAAAACTGACAAGCGAAGAAGCGGAATTCCTCATGGAGGCAATAGGCAATTGGAATCCAGAAGCAAGAGCAAGATTGGAAATGGACAATAATAGAGGCAAGTTCTTCAACCAGACAATGCCTGGAACAGACAAGAAGGTTATAGACTTTTTAGACCCGTCTGATTGGGAAGCATTTGGTGGAGGTCCAGTAGAAACAAATCAGTTGACACCATCACAAAAATCATGGATGATGGCAAACTTGTCAGCATTGGGTGAAGAGTCTACAGCACAAGCATTAAAAGCAAAGTGGGATGGAGATGAGCAAATTGCAAGTCAGGTTAACATGGACAGACTCAATGGAATTTATAGTTGTGTTGACAATATGGGTGGATTGAGAAGAGATGATAAAGGTGCACCTATAAAAATATCAGAAACATCACCTAAAGGCTTTACACATAAAAAAGGTACGGAAGCAGGAGAAGGTAGTTTTGGACAGTCTGGAGAGACAAATCTAGTTACTCTTACAGGTTCAGTTAGTCAAAAATATGATATAGATAGGCATATGGCAGGAATCTGTATGGCAAGAACAGAGCATCCTTTCGGACCTACTGCATCTCCTAAATATGATGCTGGTATAGCAAGAGAATTAGGATTAAGCACAACAGACCTAATAAACACACAAAGAGCATCAACTGCTTACGACACTATCTACAATGATGAACACGGACTGCTTGCAAAAATTTCCAGAAATTATGCAGCAGAATATGGAGACCAGGATTATATTACTGGAATAAGGGTTCCTCAAGGAATACAAGAAAGATATGGAGTTGGTCCAACAATAGCAATGTCTGACGAATCTAACTATCCTATATTAATAGCAATCTTGAAACATCATGATATGGCAGGCAGTTCTATGGAATTTGTTACAGGCGGTATACAGGATGGAGAAAGAGGAAGGAATACTAATTTCAGATTGAAGAAAACACCTAGACAAATGTTGAGTAATGGAGACTTCCTAGGTAAAGACTCTAACTATTACGAATATGGAGACCAAAAGATACCTCTATTTAGAAATTATGATGATTGGCTAGATGCACCTTTGCAAGTATTTAGAACAGAGTTGGATATGTATACATCAGACCCTTATACTGCTAGAGAGAGGATTTCATCAAAACTAAAAGGTATGGGTGACCCTAGGACGGATGGATACATTAGGTCTTTGACAGGAAGGATTCTTGCTGGAAATCAAAAGGTTGGCGGAATGGGGGGTTACTAATGGCATTTATGAATAAAAGAGAAAACATCTGGGATGATGGTAATGCAGATGCAGTAGATAATGCTGCATGGCTAAAAGAAGGCAAGAGATTAAAAAGTTCAAACTTTGGGATGCGATTGTTAAGTCATATTGCTTGGGCACAAGTTTGGGATAACGAAATAGATTCAGAGATGGCAAAAACCTTAGCAAAATTTGATGAAGGTTCTGGTATGGCACATAAATTCAAAGACCCCAATCTGATTGAACTTCTTGGCAACTGGAATCAGGGTGGTGCAGAATATCTTTTTGCTGACATTATGGGTGATGTAATGAGAACTATGGGACCTGACTTAGGGCTTCAAGGTAGTGTTGCTGCTCTTGGTTCAAGAAAAAATCCTGCTGCATTTCTTGGCAAGTTTTTTTCTAATCCACTACTTGGCAGCATGGCTAGAAGTCAAAATGTACTAGCAGGTCCAGATGACCCAGAGTATGGTGAAGGACCGCTTAGAACAGATAATCCTGAAGGATGGAGAAATTTTCTTGGATGGATGGCTGCACCTACCGATAGTGCTATGCTCAACACTATAGTGTGGTCTAAATTTCACAATCCAGATAGTCCAATAGGACCTCGAGCAAGAGGGAAAATGGCAGGAAATGTAATGCAAGGTTTTCCCCAAATGAATGCAAGATTACGAAACTTCATGTCAAGGGTTAGTTTTCCAAAGATGCTTAAAAGAGCAATGCATACTGCAGGTTCTATGAACAAAGGACTGTTTACTAAAGGTATGCATGAATCTTTTGGAATAATGGACCCTGCAGCCAAAGCAAGAACATCAGCACTTGTGCCATCTGCAGATGTAGCAAAAGCAAGGGCATGGGGACATGAAATAGGTGTAAAAGGAGACTTAAGACCCCCTGCTCAAACATTTACTGGTACAGGGATGCAAGGCAGTCCAGGAACAGTGATGGACAGAGGTGTTGCTCCAGAAGGAAAGCAATGGGTAAAAGACAGTAAAGGAAAATGGCAACTGCAGAAGTCAACACGAGGTATGCCAACACATGTTGAAATAGGTGGGAAGATGACAAAGTTGCAACCAGGAAGCAAGGTACATCAAATATTGATGGAGAAGCGAGAGGCAGAAATGAATAGAGCATCAATTCCTAGGCTGCAAAGAAAGGCTGCAAATAAATTCTTTAAAGACCATTTCGGAGGAGCAAAAAAAATCAAAACTATTGTTGATGGTGTAGTTCTTGAGATAGGACCTGAAGATATATTAGATGAAAATAGTCGTCTGTCAAAAGAATTGAAGAAACAAGTTTCGTCAGGACAGTACAGGAAAAACCAAAGACTTATAAACTTAGGAAAGAAAGTTGCCAAAGGGACAACTAAAGCCAATGTTAAAGCATGGGCAAAAGGATTAAAAGACAAATCTATCAAACAAATACAGAATCTAACTGGACAAGGTGTCAAGTTTGCAACAGACCTAAAGAATGCAGTCAAAGCGAAAGACATGGCAAAGGTGGCTAAACTAGGAAAGGATGCTGGTGTAGCACTCTTTAGAGGTGCTAAACTTGCAGTTAAGTCTACTGTAGTAGGTGGTCTTGTAGCAGAAGGATTTGAGCAAAGCATAGGACAGTCAGCAAGATTCTGGGGAATGTATCAGGATGAAAAAGGAAACATAGTGATTCCTAAAGAAGGTGCACAGATGCAGGGAACATACGGAGACTTAGAAGGAGGTCAAGATACAGGAATGAACCCTGGGGAGATATGGCGACACATAATGGGTCTTGGGTCTGCTGGTGCAGAAAGAGCAACAGAAGATGTACTCAGAAGAAGGAGTGCGGAAGAATTTGAACGACCAAGAGACGAGATGATTGAAGAAATAATCAAAATGTTAGGAGAATAATATGGCAGTAGAAAAATCTCTTCTTGCTGACAAGAACACATCCCGTTTAGTACGAGAAATATTATCAGACGAGTTTGCAACAGGTCTTGTTACCGCAGATGCTCCACCGCCAGAACCATTAACATTTACACAAAAAGCATTAGAGAAACTTTCCTTTGAGGAATTGTCCAAAATACAAACATTAAGATTTGGAGATTTCCTAAGAGGATTTAGGTCATCTGCAGCATTCAGTGCATTTGCAACTGCAGAGGATTTATCACATGTTCCCAAAGATGTTTATGGGGAACTGATGAATAGTGTTGGTCATTTCTTAGGCTTTAAACTTGACTTTGGAATATTGGACTGGGCAGGAAAGGGACTTGCAAATACTTTAGGTGGAACAAAATTCTTCCCTACTTGGAAAAAATCAATAACGAACTACTGGAATAAATATCCAGATAGAAGAGAGAAGATGGTCAAGTATGGAATAGTTCGACCTTTCATGAAGACTAGAGCAACAGCCTCTAGAGACCCAAAACTAAATCCTGGTTATTTGAAAACCAACAGTGGAGTTTGGGATGTCCTCAAAAAACTAGATGCTGAAGATGGTGGTGTAAAACTTCCTAAAGCATTGTCTGAAGAAATTGTAGAACTTCAGGGTGGTGAACTAGTAGGTGCTTTAAACTTTGGAACTAAGTTAGGAACAAGAGGAAGCATTCAAGAAGCATTAATTGCTGGAGAGATAGGTGTATATGACAGAAACGGAAACCTTGTAAAGGCTGCAGAAGAATTAACTGGTGGTGAATTATTTAAAGTTGGGATGTTTGGTCAACAAATTCTTACAGATGAAAGATTCAAACTTTGGGATGTACCTCTTATCAGAGGAACCACTGAAGGTATGGGTATACATTTAGGTGCAGCGGCAGCAAGAGAATTCGTAAGACCTTTATTCAAGGGACCTGATGCAGAAAGGATAAGAGAGGTCTTTTCTGAGTCAGTAGTTTTCGGTGCTGTAGACGCATTGCCTTATCTGGGTACAGAAGACTTTGGAAGAAAATATGTAATCGGTGGTCTTGTTGGTGGTATGTTTGGTGGTGGATTCGGAATGTTAAAAGATTCTGCAGTTAGAGGTTACAGAGTTCTTAAAGGTGAGGACATAGGTGGAAAAGATGCTGGTGCAGCAGGAATTACTGCATTCAATGCAAATGAGTACGAAAGGCAAATAGCAAAAGTTGTAGCAGAAAATATGGATTATGCAAATGTTAGAGACCTTATTACACAAGACATTACGGAAGAAAGATTCAATAGCATAACTGCAAATGGCGATATGTTGCTAACATTAAAAGACGACCTTACTAAATTGATGATGGCACAACAGACTCCAGGCAGGACTCGTGCATTAGAAGGAGTATTCCTCAAAGAGGGTTTGACATTTGAGAACCTTAAGGAATCACCATTCTTTAATCAAGTTAGAAATAAACTTAACCATATATATGGAAATGTCAGATATGGTCAAGAACATGAAAGGCTTATACAAAATGTTAAAGATAGGTTGAATCCTTTATTGAAAAGCGAAGACCTTGACATAAGGGTTGATGCTATAAAGTTTGAAGAAGGTAAACAACCTGAGTTTCGATTTGTATTCTGGGGTGGAGAAGAAGGTCTCAAAAAGATAAAGCAAATCATTCCGAAAGGAAGACAGATAGGTGATACAAAAGATGGTATGTTTGAGGCAACCTTAAAATTGGACAGACTAGGATATGGTATTCCAGAAGAAACATTAGTCCCTACACTTAAATTCATGAATGCTAACTCCTTAAGCAAAGCAAGACAAAGGTCATTAAGTCAAGTTGATTTTGATGTCAAAAACATTATGAAAGGTAATAAGTTCATGAATGCCTTTGATGCGAATGCAACTATAGAAGACATGACTACAGTTCTTGCTGACCCATTGCTAAAGAAGATAGTAAACAGTGCCTATGGAAAATTTCCAGAATTAGAGCATAGATGGAAGATTACTGAAGGTTTCCAGGCAGATACACTTCCTGCACTAGAAGGACAAAATATAAAGTGGGCAAAAAGAGAAGTTCTTGGAGACACTCAGTTTGAAAGAATGGAGGAACTGATTAGACGAAAGGCAGCAATAGATGAAAGAAACAAAGAACTAGCCATCAGGACTAAAGGTACTTTTTATCCCAATGCAAAGGAAGCATTAAAGGGTTTAAAGAGAGCCTCGCAAGATAAATTAACCAAGTCGGAAAGAGCAGGTTTGGTTTTACCTTTCTTCCTTAGACCAGAACAATTGATTCTTGAAAGTGGAAATATAAGCAAAGCCTTAAGAAACAAAATACTAGAACTTTCCCCTTTTGGACCAAGAAGGACAGCCAGATTCTTTGCAGCAGCAGTACAGAATTATCAATCTTTACCAACACAGATGAGACGGGAGTTATGGCAAAATACACTTTTGGGAAATATAAGAATTGATAATACCCTTAAGTTTATTGAAGACCCTAAGAAAAGACCTATATTTAAAAAACAAATAGAAGACACAGTTCATGAATTTGTAGACATGATTAATACTAACTTAGGTGGAGAGCATTGGTTTGATACTATTGATGGTTTGACACCTAGAGAAAAGAGTACTCTTAAGTATGCATTCCAAGAATCAAATACTCATATATCTTTAAGGAGAGCCGCTAGAGTGCAGGACGCAGCAGCACTTGAATATTTATTGAACTACCAAGACGGATGGAAAAAGGACAGTAAAGGAAATTGGGTTCACAGCACCAAAGGTAGAACCCAAATTGAATTAGTTCCGAGTGCCTGGAGATGGGATAAAGACGGGAATGTTGTAGAAACTAATGAACCTATGGTTTATTTGAATGGACAAACATATACACTTCGGGAGGCTGCAACAATATTGCAAAAGAGAGAATCCTTTCAAAGGGGTTTGAGATTAAAGCAATATATGGATGAACAACTTATTGACGAATTGCATTCTGCTTATGAAGAAGATAATGCTATTAAATTTGTCCAAACATTGCAAGAACTTGCTGACAGAACAGAAGTCAGGGTAAAAGGAAAAACAGTACAGTCCAGATGGAAAGGAAAGGTTATAAAAAATTGGTTGTCTAAAGATAGGAAAAGATATGACCTTTTTGTTAGAGGGTTGGATGAAATGTTGGATACCTCATTCAAAGAGAGGACGGGAATGTCTGCTCACTTATTGCAAAAGTTTGTCAAACTTAGAGAGGCAAATCTAGGAAAAATGCAATGGGCAAAACCAGTTGGATATAGGATAGATGGAAAAGACTATCCTGTACACTCTGATGTCAATCTGAAAGGAACAAGAACTCATGCATATGCTGTTACAAGCCCAACTCCCATTCCACCATTTAATTTCGATAAAATAAGAGTTCCTACAGGGTCATCTATAGCAAGACAGCAATTATCCAGAGATATTAGACTTGGATTGATTAGCAAAGATGCTCAAAAATCAAGAGAGATTGAGATAAAGAAGTTGGAAGAAGCAGAGGACTTGGCAATCGAAGAAGGTTTTCAGATAAATACTGATGTAAATTCAATAGATACTCATATGTTGTTTGCCAAACCAGGAACATGGGCTCCCGTTCCAAAGAATGCAGAACCTATATTTGCTGCAGTTCCAGAAGTAAGTGATTCTTATTTCAAGGGTGCTCTTCCCTATTTGCCTAAAACTCCTTATGCTATGAAGTATGGAGAAGCACAAGAGTTTGCAAGATGGATGAAAGATATAGCACACCTAGAGAACAAAAGTTATGAAGACTGGACAGAGACTACAGATGATGAAGTCGGAAGACCGCTTGGTGAAGTGGAAACAACTGATGTGGATTTGAGAAATATAGAAGAACTGGACACACTTACTACTCTTAAGAAACTTCAAAAGAGAGCAATAGAATTGTGGATAGACCCAAAGAACCAAAGGTCTGATAATGAATATCTACCAAAGTTTCAAGAATGGACTGTATTCCAACATGATTCTTCTTCTGTTTTATGGGATGTAATTGGAACAGGGAACCTGTCAGGGGCTCCAGGCAAGTCATATCCGAAGTTTTTATCAAGGCAATTTAAGCACTTTATGAAGACTAAAGGAAAAGAGGTGAAAGGTACATCAATAACACCTAGAGACATCTTGGGGTTTGTATTGGAGATGGATACATATTTTGGTGGAGATGTAGGAATTCATGCTGCTAACACTATTGCTCAAGTAAAGGCAGGGAAACATTTTGCGGCTGTAGATGAGGGAGTCAAGACTATTATTTCTGCTATAAAGAATGAATTAGGAAATGCAGAGTTTAAAAAGATTGGTGACAAATGGACAACTGTAGAAGTAAATCATAAGAATGAATTTCTCTTGAAGAAGATGGCAAGAAAGTATGGAACTAGAGTGTTTGACAAGAAAGGAAATGAAACTATAAAACTGGATAAAGTAAGTTATGACAAGATGCTCATGGAGGTTTCTCAAGCAATTAAATTTAAACTTGCTGGTAAAGGGGAAGATGCAGTTCACTTTGCTAGAAAAAGAGGACCAGACTTTCAGATATTGGCGAAAGAGGTTGGAGACAAATATATTGACTATGTAACTGAATTGACTAGAAAGATAATGTCAAGTGTTAATCAGTTTGATATGGATGCACCCGAATATTCCACCATACATTTAAGAGGGGATTTTGAATCGCTTTTAGGTAGATATTCAACCGAACCTCAGCATAGTTTTATGGTTGAATTCATTAAAGATATATGGGAAAACAACCTTAGTACGAAAGATATTATAGATAAGGTAAAAAATATCAAGGGGACTATGAAGCAATGGGCAAATACCACAGGTACGCAAATGTTCCAGTTCTATCAAAAAATGTTGGATGATGTTGCAGATGGTCATAATAGATTAGACTCTCTAGAAAAAAAGTATCTTGAAGGGCGAGACCTTGAAGGGCAAATTCGAGAATTAAAAGAAGGAGATTTAATAGATTTAGATACTGGGCGTGCAGGTATAGGTATAAAGGCATTAAGGAAAGCCTTACAAAGAGAAAAAGGTTTTGCTATAAACGAATCAGACTTCAACATGATGAATGTTGGAGGAAATCTTCATATTGTTCCATGGATGAAAGGTGTAAATCCAGAAAACTTTACATTGAATAAGATGTTAAGAGATTTGGAAACAAAAGCCATACAGCACTATATGCCATTAGAAGTGAAACTTGCCTCTAGATGGTGGAACCATGGGGGTCAAAGAACTTTTGTAATTCCTGGTGATGGGAATGTTCCAAAGGTTGGTGATGAATGGGAACTTATAACATGGCAAGGAAGAGAAGAACAGTTTGGTGGAAGGAGAGATGTAAAGTTTCCTGAATACGATGGACCAACCGACCCTAGATTTATGGAAGAAGTAGATAGATACATATTAAAAGAACAAGCAAAAACAGAAGGAAATAGCGAAACTATAAGAGGTATAGGTCCTTTTAAGGATGTTAGCCAATTGACTTGGGAAACAGGAGATGTTTATCAGGACATGTGGGATGCTGGCTTTTTCCAAAACAGGCAGAGAGCATTACCAGATTATGAGAATGTTCAAGAGATAATGCTTAATCCAGAGTTTCAATTAGGGCGAAGGGAATTGGTTCCTGGCGATGGTTGGTATTGGGTTGTTCAAGATTTCGCTGGTCAAGATTTGTTTATGCTCCCAGAAAAGAATTTTGTTCATCATATATATGATAAGAAATTCCATAAGTCAATAGGTCCAACAGATTCTGTAGACGGAAAACCATTGTTGTTGAGCAAAGGAATAAAAGAAGGAAAGATATCTGGGATTACAGCATCTGGTAAATGGATACCCAAAGTAGGTAGTATCATAAAAGTTACTAATGAGAAAAAGCCTTTCTATGTACGAGTTGCAAAGAAGACACAATTAACAAGAGACCAAGTAAGACCTATAGATAAGAAAACCGAAAAAGCCATGTTGAACCAGAGAGGCAGGTTTTTCCAATTGTTAAAAGAATTCAACAAAGGAAGAAAGAAAGGTCAAAAAGCCTTTATTGACAAGAAGGATAAGGTATCTCTAGCAATGAAAGGTAGACCTGACCGAATATACCATTTAAAAATTCCACAAAAAGATGGAAAGATGAAAAGAGTATTTTGGTTTGATTTGTTCAAGATAATGGGAAAGAAAGAGAAATATATTGAACGACCCTGGAATGAAAAATGGATGAAAGAATGGAGTAAGAAGAGTGGTATATCTGTTCAGCAATTAAAGGAAAAATATAAAGCAGGTGGAAGAAGAGGAAAAGACAATAGACCATTAAACAAAACCTACACAAAAGATAATTTCTTTAATGAGTTTGAGGTAATAACAAAGGATGAAGTTGAAGCAGTTTTCCCAGGAGGGGCTCCCTATCCTGTCATCAGAATGGATGCAGAGATTCAGGGTGTTATGAATGAATTCAAACAAACAGGACATGCAGACCAACCAGTTACGGTAAATTCTTTTACAGACAATGTCTTCAATCCATTAAGCAATGCTCATGTGCATCCTTTTGAGTTTACATTTAACCCAAGAGCAATGCTTAAGAAATGGGGAATGGACCCCACGAAGACACCATATGCAGGCGAGATTACAATGCATTTCTTAAGTGTTGACCATGCATACCAGACATTAAAGAATTTTGAGTATCCTGATATGGATGTTTATAGTCAAATATTAGATAATCCAACAGCAAGAACCACCTCTAAGAAGAAAGCATATTCTAAAGACAATATGAACTTAGTGCTGATGCAGGAATTAATGAATGCTAAATTTGATAGTAGTCCTTCATTGCAGGACCTTTTGAAAAGAACAGTAACAAGAGATATTAATCACAATTTAGGACGAAGGGAAAAAGGTGCAGATTTTTGGAATTACTGGTTCCCTAAACTCTTGAATTCCTATAGGCAAAAATTAGTTCAGGGCTCTAAGACACATCCTGGTGAAATTGTAGGTTGGTCGCCTGGAAAAGAATCTCCAGAAAGAGTGGAATTGAATATTGTAAAACCAGGAGAGGAAGTGACTGCAGCACAATATTACACTGTTGAAGAACTTTCACCTATGGCTGCAAAAACATATAAGGATTTTCTTTTTGTATATGAGACAAACCACAAAGACAGAAACTCAAAGAAAAAAGGAACAAAAGGACAGGCTCGACTGCGAGGATTGCCTAACTCTATAGGTATCAGGGTTAAGACAAAACCTGGAGGAGAGGTTGATTCATTTATAAATTTTGATACCAATGACAAGAAGGCAAGGAAGAAATATGAAAAATGGGTAGATGAAGATGTAAAAGCCATTAATGACAAACTTGCTACAGGTAAATTCAAAGGAGTAGTATTCCCTGCCAAAGGAATTGGTTGGGGTTCTCCTCAAGGTCTAAGGTCTTGGGATAACAACATGCTTCCGAAGTTAACTGAAGCATTAAAAGATTCTTTTGGTTTTGACAATTCTGTTGAGCATTCCACTAGGAGAAGAAATGTTGATAAGGAAGAAATGCGGTTTGATGTGCTTGAGGATATACATGGTGCAGGAAAGCCGTACAGTTTTAATCAACAGGTAGCAATAAACAAAAGATTCGGAAACCTTGCGGGTCATATAAACGGCATTGCTAAAGCAATTGACAAATTACGAAAATCATATGAACGAACTCATGCTGCTAATGTTTCTAAAGCCATAGAAAAGGGAAAGAAACCGCCAATCAAAAAAGCATATCTAATGTTGAATTACAAAAAAGGTGACTTCAGAATTGAAGAACTAATACCTTTAGAGGTATCCTCCTTTTCAGCAGCAGCAGACTTGGTTAGGTCTGAGTCAATAAAACAATTAGAGGATGAGAAGGTTTTATCTGCAGCATGGAGAAACTATGCTGAGGTCAGGAAAGGTGGTGAAAGAAAAGGCGTGAAGAGAATGACCACCGAATATGATATGGAGTCATATATCAATTATCATGACAATATAGGAACAGAGGCTGCACCCCAAGATATATCAAGTGATTCTCCTTCGGTGCAAGCAAGAGTCACGAGTGTTAAAAAGATGAATGATGGAAACTTTGAAGTGAAGGCAGTTCCAGAAGTATGGATTAACAGAGGAGCATTTGGTGCAGGGGGAGTATACGAAAGAACTACAAGAGAAGGATACAATGTAAATTATCATCCAAACTACAAACAAGAAACAAATACTCCTATAGACATTCAAGTTCCTGCAGGTAAAGTTTATAGCAGGGTTCCAGATTTTGTTAGAGAAGTTGTAAAGTTGGCAGACCAAAATAACGACATTACTATACCAGAGATACTTACAAGAATGTTTGAGCGAGGATACGATTTGAGATTTGGGAAAAATGTCATGTCAACTATCCAAAGAAGGTCTATGATAGCAGACCATGGTGGATGGAGTAAAATTTACTCTGATTACAGACAAGGAATCATAACCAAAGACGATGCTGTATCTGCTATGTCAAATGTTATCGGAAAGGTCTATAGAGGAGTCAGGTATTTCAACCCCACAAAAGATTATGGTGTAAGTAATTTCATTGACAACTCTATAGAAAGTGTTGCACTAGACCAAGCAATCAATGAATACATTCATAAG
>CEOH01036688.1_pt1 | contig 21831 bp, 25 predicted proteins | sample 530311 | NCBI WGS metagenome assembly CEOH01 (sample SAMEA2619923, study PRJEB7988) | marine metagenome | biome: marine biome (ENVO:00000447); feature: deep chlorophyll maximum layer (ENVO:xxxxxxxx); material: "saline water (ENVO:00002010), including plankton (ENVO:xxxxxxxx)" | depth 60 m
GAAATGATAGGTGATGCGGTTGTAAAAATGATAGCAGCTGTAAAAAATAAAAAATTTAATCTTGATTCTGAGTCAAACCCGTTTTCATATTTTACTACTATCGCATATCATGCGTTTATTAACAGAATAAAGAAGGAAAAAAAATATCGAGAAACAATTAATGATTATCAAGAGCAAGTATATGGATCTTTAGCTAATGAAGAAAAAATTGTTAATAAACAACCAGTTAAAGATTACGATCAAGAATTATACACATAATGGTAACCGAAAACAATAAAAAAATCGGTTTCTTCTCCGATTTACATATTGGCATACATCAAAACAGTGAAAAATGGCATGATGTGGCGTTTGAGTGGGCGAAATGGTTTACGTCGGAGTTAAAAAAGGAGAAAATCACTAAAATAATATTTGGCGGGGATTTTTTTCACTATAGAGATGAAATAAACGTTAAATCCTTACACTTTGCAAATAATTTACTGGATTTATTTAATGGTTTTGAAATATTCATGATTCCCGGTAATCATGACGCATATTACAAGGATAACTCAAACGTACATTCGCTATCTATTTTAAGTAACAGGCATAATATTCATATTATTAACGAACCAAGCGTGCAAAATATGTTCGGGTTTAATATTTGCTTTTGTCCGTGGGGAACTAGTATAAATGAGATTTCAGAATCTGATTTAATAATCGGACATTTTGAAATTGAAAATTTCAATTTTAATAGCTTTAAAGTATGTGAATCAGGTATTCAATCATGCGACTTACTAACAAAATCCAACCTTATACTATCTGGTCATTTTCACAAACGTCAGCGTCGAAAATATTCAAACGGAGAGATAATTTATGCAGGAAATCCGTTTGAAATGGATTTTAATGATATACAAGACCAGAAAGGCTTTTATATTCTTGATCTTAGCGAACAAAACATAAAATACACTTTTGTTGAAAATAAAATATCACCTATTCATGTAAAAGTAAACTTAAGTGAACTCGAAAAACTAAAAACAATCGCAAAAGAGGTCGGTTGGTCGAAGTTAGCTATAAAAATTGTTATTGATAAGGATATAAAGACAAACATACTCGATAAAATAATAGCATCTATAAATTTTGAAGCACCGTTCTCATTAGTAACCGATTATTTACATAAATTTAGTATCGGGGATAATATCGCAATAACGAACGAGTTAGGAGACTTGAATATTAAGCAATGTATTATAGAATATATTGAATCCTTAGATATAGACAACAAGGAAGAAGTAATAAGAAGAACCGTACATTTGTATAATCAATTTGTATGAAGTATATAAATTTTAATTCAATAAAAATTAGTAATTTCTTATCAATCGGAAAAGAGCCAATCGAGATTAATTTTAAAACAGGCTTAAACATAATTACCGGTGTTAATAGAGATAAAGAAGATAGAAGAAACGGAGTTGGTAAATCAACAATTGCTGATGCAATACATTTTGCTATTTTCGGTGAAACAATACGTGAAGTCTCAAAAGATTTTATTGTAAATTCCGTAAATAAAAAAAATACATACGTCGAAGTACATTTTTCAATAAATGAAAACAATAAAACTGACAATTACCGAATTATACGTAAATTAAAACCTACAAAATGTTACTTATATGCTAACGACGTTGATGTAACAGAAAGTACAATACCTAACACTAGTAAAAAAATAAAAAACATACTTAGTTGTTCTCCTGAAGTATTTCAAAATTGTGTTATAATGTCACTTAACACAACGTTGCCCTTTATGGCACAAAAGAAGGTTGAAAAAAGAAAATTCATTGAAGGTATTTTAAATTTAGAAATTTTCTCTGATATGTTATTAAGGGCGCGTTCAGAATACAATGACGTTCAGAAAAAATACGAACACATAACGAAAGACTTCGATCATGCAACTAATATTTTTAAGCTTCTTAACGATCAGAAAGAAAAAATAGTAACTAACATTATTGAGAGAAAAAATAAAATAAATGATAGAATAAAAATTATAAATGAAGAAATAGAACAAAATAAAACAAAAATTAAAAAGATAAATAAAGATTTATATAACAAAAGTAAAGAAAAGCTAAAATTTATAAAAAATAAATTAACCGACATTCAAAGTCAGTTAGATTCTATTTCAAATAAAATTACTCAACATCAAACCGAGATTAAATTTTATAAAAAACAAACCTCTAGCATGGGTACAGAGGGAGACAATTGTCCGGTATGCTTACGACAAATTACTAGTAAGGATAGAGACCATATTTTACAGGAAAAAAATAAAATTAAAAAAGATATTGATAATTGCGAACAAGATATTGAAAGCTTATTACAGCAACAAAAAAATATTTTTAATTTAAAAGAAAATAACATCACTGCCGAGTCTCAACTTAATGAATATATTTCTACTATAAAAACAGTTCATAATAACAATAGATTAACCACTGTACATATTAATAGTCTTGAAAACGATCGCGGTGAAAATGAAAACGAGTTACAAGAGTTAACAAAAAGAGAAACGAGTTTAGAAATAAAAGAATTAAACAATAAATTAAAAGTAAAAGCAAAAGAAGTTGACGAATTAGAAGAGGTATCAAATAATATACATTCTGATTTAGAAATATTAGAAGTGGTAAAATATATTCTATCAGAAGAAGGTGTCAAATCATTTATTGTAAAAAAGATTTTAGATATTCTAAACAAACGATTATTATATTATCTACAAAAAATGGACGCAAATTGTATTTGTAGGTTTAATGAATATTTTGAAGAAGAAATTGTAAACGAAAAAAACGAACAGTGCTCGTATTTTAATTTTTCTGGTGCTGAAAGAAAAAATATAGATCTTGCTATTTTATTTACATTTATAGATATGAGAAGGTTACAAGGTGACGTGGCATATAATCTATTAATGTTCGATGAATTATTAGATAGTTCACTTGATGAGAAGGGGGTAGAACTAGTGTTAAATATAATTAAAGAACGAGTTGACAAACATCACGAAAGTATATATGTCATCTCTCATAGAAAAGAATCTGTTAAAGCTGCTTCCGGTGAAGTTATTATGCTAGAAAAGAAAAATAGCGTTACAACTCGTGTGGATTTATCCAATAATTAGTAATAAATTTATATAATGATTTCTCATTTTAATCATATACCTCGCTTACCATTCGCACCACCACCGACAGGTAATCCATCTTTAGCTCTACCTCGACCTAAAAACGAACGTCCTAAGACCGATGGCGCCGCGCCAGATCTTCCCCGAGGTTTAAATTTTTACGCAGATTATTCAGGATGTGGTCACTGGAGAATGATCTGGCCAGAGTTGCTGCTTAACTGCTATAATAAAGCAAACGTACAGGGCGGTACGGTAATGATTGGAGATAAGGCTTTTTATAGTGGAGTTAAAACAGTTCGAATTCAACGACAAGCAACTCAAACTCAAGCAAGTTATATAAAATGGCTAAAAGAATTAGCCAAAGAATTACACTTTAACATCATATACGAAATAGACGATATAATATTTAAAGAAGATATACCACATTATAATAAATTTAGATTTGCGTTTGAAGATCCAAAAATAAGACAAACTAGTATGGAAATCATGGCTGCATGTGACGAAATTACTGTAACCAATAAGTTTATGCAGGAGTACTATACGGAAAAAACTGGTAATAAACAAGTAACTGTTGTGCCTAATTTTATTCCTAGATTTTGGATGGATAGATATTTTGATCTTACAACAATTAAAGAAAATTTTCAAAAATTTAAACGCAAACCAAGAGTAGTATATTGTGGTAGTGGCGCTCATTTCGATATTGAAAATAGAATCAAACAGAAAGATGATTTTTTTCATATTAACGATGTAATAAGAAAAACAGTAGACAAATTTCAATGGGTATTTATAGGTGGTTTTCCGTTAACATTAAGAGACTTAATATCGCAGAAAAAAATTGAATATCATGAATGGACTAATTTAGTAGATTACCCTGCATATATATACAGTAAGAACCCTACAGTTTTTTACGCTCCATTAGAAAATAGTACTTTTAATAAAGCTAAAAGTGATTTAAAATTTATTGAAGGTTGCGCGCTAGGGATTCCAACTATCTGTCAAGACTTATGCACATATGATACTGCATTTCATAAATTTACTACCGGAGACGACTTAATAGATAAAATAAAATATCTAACTAGTGATTATAAAAAATATATAAAAGAGGTAAAACGAGCTCGGGAGTATATGAAATCCAGATGGATGGAAGATAATATTAACTTCTACACTGAATTATATTCATTTCCGTATGGTGATCCAAAGAGAAAAAATCTTAATCGCTTAAACGGAATTAGTTGATTTATTGCTTCATATTCTTTATACTATAAGGAGTGTATAGAAATTTAGCGTACATACCGAATCAGCGCATTATGCGGCTGTATACATGGGATGAAAATGGAGTTAGAATCGAAACTGATTGTCCGTATCGTCCATATTTTTATTCTGAAACGAATTCAAATCGATACGACGCAACTTCATTGTACGGTACAAAACTTCGAAGACACATTGCAAATAGCGAACTAGATAGAAGAAAAAAAATAGAAGATCTTAATGATCATAAAATTTATGAAAATATTTCTCCCTACCAACAGTTTTTAGTTGATAGGTTTTGGGAAGTAAACGAAACAGACGAATTTAGCAAGTTTCCTGTTAAAATATGGTTCTTTGATATTGAGACATATTCCCCTGACGAATTTCCAAAACCAGATGAAGCGAGTCATATGATTAATGTAATTACAATCTATGACACTGTCGAAAAAATGTATTTTACATGGGGTATTAATCCATACAAACCAAAATCCGATGACGTAAAATATATTCACTGCAAGTCTGAGGTTGAGTTATTACAAAAGTTTTTAGATTTTTACTGCAAAGACCGACCTGATATTTTATCTGGTTGGGCCAGTGAGACTTTTGATATTCCATATATAATTAATCGAGTTAGGAATTTATTGGGAGAAGACGCTACTCGGTTGTTTTCACCTGTTCACGATGAAATTATGAAGCCGATTTACCAGCGTGTATACCGTGGTAATTTCGGTAAACAAACGTCCAAATATGTAGTTGAAGGGGTATCAATGTTAGATTATCTAGATGTGTACAAAACCTTCAGCATGGGCATGAAAGACAGTTATAAGCTAGATAATATAGCTCATATAGAACTAGGAGAGAACAAGGTAGATATAGGAGAAACTAACCTTGCGACACTGTCTATTGAAGATTGGGACAAGTTTGTCGATTACAATATTCATGACGTAAGATTACTGGTAAAACTGGATGCTAAGCTCATGTATATGGATTTAGCAAGAATGCTATCTTACATAGGGTTAACTCCATTTAATGCGGCATTAGGTACTATTAGTACAGTTAACGGTCGTGCTATCGTTGAAGCGAGAAAGTCAGACCCGCCTAGAGTTATACCAACCTTTATAAAAGGAGATGACAGATCTGGTAAGTATGAGGGAGCGTACGTAGGTGAACCTCAGCGTGGATTTCAAAAAAATATTATATCATTTGACGCTAATTCCCTATATCCGAGTGTAATGGTAACTCTTAATTTAAGCCCGGAAACAAAGATTGGGAGTATTATAGGCACAGATAACGGTAAGGTATACATAAAGACAATAAACAATAAAGATATTGAAATGTCTTATGGAGACTTTAACAAGTGGTGTGCTAAAAATGAAATAGCAGTAACAAGAGCTAAGAAACTTTTCTCACAAAAGAACAAAGGAATCTTCCCTAGGATTACAGATCACTTCTATGCTATACGTGCAGGAAAAAAACAAGAATGGAACGAAGCTCGTGAAGAACTACATCAACTGTCGGTAAAATTAGAAAAAGAAACTAACAACGATTCAAAGAAAAAATTACAAAAAAAGATAAATGATACTAAGTTCAAAATTGATCAATTATGGATCTGGCAATTTACTCTAAAAATTCTTATTAACAGAATTTATGGATATTTTGGCAATAAAAACTCAGCCATGGCTGATGGTGATATTGCTCGGTCAATTACGCTAACTGGGCGTGACGTAATTAAACAGAGCAATATTATTCTAAGAAATTATATAAAAAGAGTAACAGGGTTATCTGATAGAGAACTAGATAATAACGACCCTATTATCTATAATGATACAGATAGTTCGTATTGTACAATAACTCCGATACTAGAACATTTAAATATACCACTTCATGAAAACAATAAAATAGATGATAGGGTTTATAAATTAGTACAAGACATCGAAGATGATTTAAATGTTCATATTGAAAAATGGGCAAAGGAAACATTACTAACTAAAGACCCTAGATTTGTTTTTAAGCGAGAGTCTATTTGTGATAAAGGAGTATTTTTACAAAAGAAGCGATATGTTTTACACAAACTAGATGACGAAGGAGTTGTTTGTAACAAATTTAAATACACCGGGGTAGAGGTAGTTCGAACTACTATGCCTAATGCAATAAAACCATATGTGAAGAAAATTATCGAACATATGATTATGACTGAAAATCAAGTCACTACAAATGAAATTTTTGAAGAGACATATGAAATTTTTAAATCATTACCTATAAGAGATATTGCGTTTGTTATGGGTGTTAAAGAATACGAAAAATATAGTATACATGCTAAAGACTGGACAGTTAAAAAAGGAACACCGATTCATGTAAAATCTTCTATATATTATAATAAACTTTTAGATCATTATAACATCTCTAATAACCACGAATATATTAGTTCTGGTGATAAGATAAGATATTTTTATACAGTTACTCCCAACAAGTTTGGTTTGAATTCGTTAGGGTTTAAGTATGACATACCACCGGAATTTGAACAAGATTTTAAAATAGACTATGAGAAAATGTTTGATAAAATCGTATATAGTGTTATTGATAGGTTTTATGACAACGTAAACTGGAAGTCGTTTCGACCCGGGGAAGCTGTTAATACGGATTTATTTGATTTCTTTAAAATACCCGTTGCAAATTAATTTTTTGATAATATAATAATTACATGGATATCATTACATACATTGATAGTATAGGTAGGACGTGTTTCGGTGAACTAGTAGAGCGAACAGATTCATTTTTAAGAATTAAGGCACCAGCGATGATTATGGTAACGCCCAATGACGCTGCTAATATGAAAGTTGATGTTATGCCGTTATTCTTTACTGAATTCTCTAGCGGTGAAGCACCAGTGTTTAAATATCTAAACACACAATACACAGAAGTTGAGGTTTCTATTTCTGATAAAATATTAGTTCATTATAATGCTAAGATTAATGTTAAGGAAGAAGCGAACCCTGAACCAGCAGCAGCCCCGCTATCTGACGAGAACATACCCGAAGTAACATTATTCGAGGAATAATATGTCAAAACTGGTTGATAAGGCATTTGCTAAGCTCCAAAAGCTTAACAGTAATGCTACTACTTTAGAGAAAAACACTCTGAGTAATGTAACAGAGTGGATTGATACAGGTTGTTTAGTATTAAATTCTATCCTATCTGGGTCACTACATGGTGGTGTACCTAAGGGTAGAATTACAATTTTCGCTGGAGAGTCTCAATGCGGTAAGACTTTTATTTTAAATAAAATTCTCGCTAAGGCTCAAAAGCAAGGAATGATACCTATAATATTTGACACGGAGGTCGCTATTGAAAAAGAAGGTGCAGAAAATGTAGGCCTAGATGTTTCTAATGTAAAGTATGTTCCAATAGATACTGTAGAAAACTGTCGTAATCAAATAATGGCATTTTTAGATGAAGTAGAAAATGAACCAGAACTTCACGGAAAATTTATTATATCAATAGATTCCTTAGGTAATTTAGCATCATCAAAAGAAATTATTGATGCTGAGTCTAATAAAGGAGCCATGGACATGGGGCTGCGGGCCAAACAGCTAAAATCCATGATGCGTATTATTACATATAAGGCCGCGGTGACCGGTACAACTATTATATGTAGTAATCATACATATGCTGATCCTGGTGCACTCCATCCTACCTTAGTCAAGCAACAAGCTGGTGGGTCGGGCCCTATGTACATGGCTTCTTTATTAGTCCAAATGGCAGCTAAAAAAGAAAGAACTGACGCTTCAAACGACAACGACGAGGCACTATCAGAAAGTAGAAACTATTCTGGAGTTACTCTTAGAATGCTTACCGTAAAAAATAGATTTATTCCAGCATTTTTACAAGCGGAAGCATATTTAAATTTCAAAACAGGTTTAGAAAAATATTCTGGATTAAAAGATATTGCCGTATCTCACGGTATTGTACAACAAAATGGTTCTACATATAGTATGGGGGATAAAAAATTAGGTTATTATAAGAATTGGCGCAATGACGAAGAGACGTGGAAATCTATATTACCTAAGCTAGAATCTTCTATAAATGAAAAATACCGGTATGGTAAATCATTAGACGAGGGTGCTATATTAGAACAAGAAGATGAGTAAAGCAGTTGTACCTATTTCAGGAGGCTTAGATAGTTCCGTAATCTTAAGTATTGCATCACAAAAACATGACGAGGTATACGCATTAACATACAACTATGGTCAAAAACATAATAAAGAAATTGAATATGCTAAGCTTCAAGTTGAGCGTTATAATCGGCAGCTAGATGGTCTGAATAATAATATTAAAGAACATAAGATTATAGATATAACTTTTTTTAGAGATATTGCTCCAACCTCCTCACTCACAAATAATAATATAAAAGTAGCACATGCTCGAGATGTATTAGGAGACGCTCAGACTGTAAACTATGTACCGTTTCGTAATATGATGATGCTGTCTATTGCATGTTCATATGCTGAAGCAGTCGAAGCTGATACTGTTTATCATGGATCAGCTTTGGTAGATAGTCAAGCTGGGTACTGGGATGGTAGTAAAGAATTTTTAACTGAAATTAATAGCGTTACAAGTTTAAATAGAAAAAATCTAATTAAAATAGAGGCACCATTAATTGAACTATCCAAGAGAGAAATCATAAAGATAGGATTAGATAATGGTGTGTGTTTCGAAGATACTTGGACTTGTTATGAAGGTGAAGAAATTGCATGCGGTTATTGTACTGCTTGTAGTTCACGTATACAAGGCTTTTTAGAGAATAAAATTAAAGACCCAATTAAATATGAGCGAACAGATATACCATGGTAAAGAGCTAGAATATTCTGATATATTATTAGTACCAGGATATAGTCAATTAGATACTCGAAACAACGCCGACACATCTTTTAAATTAGGTAAGTTTACATTTAATCTACCGGTTGTTCCATCTAATATGGAAACGGTAATAGATCTCAAACTCTGTAAGCAATTAGATGATAATAATTATTTTTATATTATGCATCGATTTCAGGATGTGTTTGAAACGGTGCGACAACTTAATGAGCTCAATTGTAATTGTGTAAGTGTCAGTATAGGGGTAAATGAAAAATCATATCAAGAATTAGAAGCGATTATAGATAATAATTATAAAGTTGATATAATTACAATTGACGTTGCGCACGGACATCATCAAAAAGTCGGTAATATGATTAGATACGTAAAAAGGAATTTACCTCATGTAATAGTTATCGCTGGTAATGTTGGAACATATGCTGGGTTCCATTTTTTAGAAGACGCAGGTGCTGACGTTGTTAAAGTAGGAATCGGATCTGGAGTTATTTGTACTACGAGATATAAAACAGGCTTTGGTACACCAATGTTTTCAACGTTGTTAAAAATTACTTCACATAAAACAAAAGCTAAAATAATGGCTGATGGTGGTTGTCGAGAATTTGGAGATGTCGCAAAAGCATTAGTTGCTGGAGCAGACTGTGTAATGGCTGGTTCATTCTTTGCAGGGTGTGTTGACTCACCAGCTAAAATTGTTGATGGGTGTAAGGAGTATTATGGAAGCACTTCATATACACAAAAGGGAGATAAATTAAATTTCGTTGAAGGGAGACAAATAGAAATAGACTTAGCTCCAGAGTATAATATTAGATTAAAAGAAATCGAAAAAGCTCTTAAGAGCTCTATTTCATACGCCGGGTGTAAAGATTTAAGTTGCCTGAGTGATACAAAGTTCATACAATTAAAATAATATGTGCGGTATTTTTGGTTCAACAGATATTAAAACATTTAGAGAGCTATATACAAAGAACTCAGAAAGGGGTAATTTTGTACGTAGTGTAACAATGATATTTCCTAGCGGAATGAAAAATAATGTCCGCGTAATGACGAAATACGAACAAGATTTTAATAGACATATAGAAGAAAATCCATTTTGTTTATATTACTTAGGGCATGTACAGTCCCCTACGACAGAAGTTAGAACCTTTAATATTGATACATCACATCCATTTTCATATAAAAATACATATTTAGCGCATAACGGTGTACTACAAAATTTTGATAAATTAAAAGAAAAATACACATTATCAGGTAAGGTAAATAAAGTAGATAGTAGTATAATATTACCATTGATATATATGTCTGGTATACAAAACGCTTTATCGGAAATTGAAGGGACATTTGGATGCTGGATGTATGAACCAGATATGGGTAGGTTACGTATTTTTAGATCCGGTTCTACATTATTTACTGATAATAAATCTTTTAGTTCGGCGCCATTTTCGGAATGGGAGATGGCGGAAGAGGGTACAGTATATGAATTTAATTTTAGTAAAAATACCTTTACTAAAACTAATACATTTAAATTAAATTCTCCATTTTTTATATGAAAACTTTAATCGCAGTCGCCACAAAACATAACGGTTCAAGCTTTAAACGAACTAAATTATCTCAAAGCTTAACATACCACGAAAATAACACCATTACCACTTTCGACCTTGAACCTACATATAATAATACTAGTGGCTTGTGTTCTGTATATAATCATTATTTGTCTTCAAATAATCTAAGACAATATGATTGTATTTTATTTGTTCACGACGATGTGTTTATTGATAGTATAAATTTTTTAAAACAAATCCGCACTCAATTCCAACGAGGATTTGATGTAGTAGGATTAGCTGGTGGTAGTAAATTACGAGTTCAAAAACCTTGTTTATGGCATTTAATGTGTAATCCAACTACATTATCTGGAATAGTATCACATTATACAAAAGCTACCGAATACTCACCAACTATATTCGGACCAACTCCACAGGAAGTAATCTTACTTGACGGGTTGTTTTTTGCTGTACGTACTAAATCCATTGTACAAGAAAAAATAAGATTTGATAATAACCTTAAAGGATTTCATCATTATGATTTAAAGTTTTGCTTAGACTGTCATTTAGCAGGGTTGCGATTAACTACTGCTCCTATTCATGTTATTCATGAATCACCCGGTCTTCTCAACCACACAGAGGAGTATAGCAAATCAGAAGATTACTTCTATAATACTGTCGTTAAATATGCTAACAAACGAAAGTAATTACTTAGACATAGATTTAGAGTATTTAGAAAAGGTAGTTTTTAAGAACTGTCTAGAAGATGAAATTTATCTAAATTCTATTATTGATAATCTTAATTATAAATTTTTTAAGAATAAAGACTTTCAGCAAATAATTAAAATTATTCAAGCACTTTATCGGAAGAATAATAGACGTCCGACTATTACTGAATTACAATTATATTTAAATACATCACAACTTAAACAGCATTATGAAGCAAGTAAAAAAATCATTGATGTTTTAGAAGTAGAATTATCTAATGACTTATTACTTTCTTACACAGAAAAGTTTTTACAAGAACAAGCTGTATTTAATACTTTTTTAGAAATTGTTGATAATAAAGAAAGAGATGTAAAAAGCATTCATGATAAGTTCTCAAAAGCATGTAACATCTCTATTACGACAAATACAGGTCATAATTATTTTAAAGATGTAGAGCAACATATTACCGACCTAACGACACGGGAAGAAAAAATTAAAACAGGCTGGGATTGGCTTGATACTAGATTAGGAGGAGGATTCCTCGAACAAGGGCGTAGTATGTATATTTTTGCTGGGCCTACTAACGTTGGAAAATCTATATTCTTGAGTAATATAGCAAGTAACGCTGCAGCAGAAGATAAAAATGTTTTAGTTGTTTCTCTTGAAATGTCAGAAATGATTTATTGTAAACGAATTACATCTAAGCTTACTGGGCTACCTATAAATCATTTAGATGATCATGTCGAAGAATTGAGAGATAGAGTAGGTAAATTCAAAATAACACACCCTCGAGGAAATATTATAATTAAAGAATTTGCTCCGAGTTCAATTACACCTCCACAATTAGAAGGTTTTATAAAAAAACTAATAAACAAAAAATTTAAACCTGATATTATTGTACTTGATTATTTAAACTTAATGGCAAGTACATATGGTAATAATTCGTATGAACGAATAAAAAGTATATCTGAACAAGTAAGAGCAATGTCATATACTTTTGAATGTCCAATTGTATCTGCAACACAAGTAAATAGAACAGGATACGGTACGGGTAATAATGCCGGTGGACCTGGGTTAGATGCTATTGGTGAGAGTTATGGTCTAGGAGCTACTGCAGATGCAATAGTTAGTATATGGAGAACAGAAGAGGACGAAGAAGATGATGCTCTTCATATAGGTATTATTAAAAATCGATTTGGCTCTAACACAGGTAGTACTCGAGTGTCAATAGACTATAACACTCTTACTCTTACAGAGAATAACGATTTGAATATAAATGAAGATGTGAACGCTGCGGAAGATGACGCTGTACAATTCGGAAGAGTGATGTAAATATATAAAATGTCTGAGGATAACAATAAAGAAAGACCAAAGATATACGAACGCAATCCCGATACTAATGTAATACGTTGGAGATATTTAGGAGAACATCCAGAAGATTACGGTTGGCCTCATTATGGTAATATTTTAACAGAAGAAGAACTAGATGAATAATAAGGATGAAATAATTTTTACTGACCTAGATCTAGACGGTTGCTGCAGTTACTTAATTTATACATGGTTTAAACAAACTAAACCAAAAGCTGTTACTTTAAAAGTTTCTAATATACGTGAAAAATTATTAGGATGGCTCAATTATAATAAAATTGAAGATTATAAGAGAGTGTATTTCTTTGATTTAGATACAACAGAAATTAAAGATTTAATAGACAAAAAAAATGTAGTTATTTTTGATCATCATAAATCTCATGAAGATGATTATTCTTTAGCTAAAACATATATTGACGTAGATCAAACATCATGCAGTAAACATTTATATCAAATATTAAATCATATATATCCAAATGTAAATCTTACTAAGGAACAGAAAAAATTAATTACATTTGCAAATGATTATGATTGTTACGAATTAAAATACCCTGAGAGTAATAAATTAAATTTTTATCTATGGTACAAAAACGGTGATAAGCTGCAAAACTTTATTAATGATTTTGAAAATGGTTTCTTCGGATTTACAAACGAACAAAATAAAATAATTAGTTATCATTTTTATAAATTTAAAAAAATGAGGGAAACCATAGATTTATTTAAAGCAAAATTATCTATAGGTGGAAAAGAATATAATTTTATTAGTACATTTGCAAATGAATATATTAACGACTTAGGTCAATATATAGTTGATACTTATGATTGCGATGTATGTATGATGATTAATTTAAAAAACAAAAGAGTATATCTCCGAAGAAACAGAAATATAGATTTTAATTTAAGTACTTTTGCTAAGAAGATATGTGATGGTGGTGGCCATGAATATGCAGCCGGTGGTATGTTAAACGATAATGTGCTTTCTTTGAGCAAGCAATTCGAACCACTAGATACAAAATGACAGACAGTCCGTATACAATTTTAGAACGAAAAGATATTGTACATATTTTCTTGACATTATGTAGTTTTGTTTCAATTTGCGAGAACCGAAAAATTAATCTCGCCAATGTATTTTTATTAGTTCTTAAAGAAGAAAAGTATAGAGAATTATTTAAAAAGTCGTTATTATTAGATAGTAATTTTGAATTAGTTAAATTATTTTTACAACATGATCCTTATTTATATAAAAGTAAATATATAACTAAATATCTCAAAAAAAATTCTATTGATTTATGAGCGAATTATCAGTTTTTGAAAAAAATATATATAATCTTTATCTGAAGACTTCTAGAAATAAAAAAGGATTCACACCAAGAAAAGATTTTCAAAAACTAGACGATACAAAATACGTTCTATTAAAAAAAATATCACGTACTTTAAAAAATAAAAACATAGATCCAGATATATTTTTTAATGCACCATATAAATTATATTCAGAAAAATATGTGCCTTTAGATTTCTACAGTTCATTTAATGCTATTTCTACATATAAAAAATACGTAACAGAATTAGAATTAACAGAACCTGATCACGAATTTAATATTGTTAAATTAAGAGATAGCTTTAAATTTATTTACGATACCTGTGTCAAGAATAATCTTACAACTTGTAATGAATACCTACAGGTAGAATCAGGTATGTATCCAAATTTTATTTTAGATTTAAAAAACAGAGACATCAGTTATTATAGTTTATTAGCGCTTAACGTATCAGAGAAAAATATTAAGCTAGAAAAAAATATAGTTGAATTTGTATGCAGTAGTTTTTATAATACTTTAAGTAGTTTGAGATCGAAATATACATTTTCGAAAAAAATCAAACCATTGGGAATAAAATTAACGAAAACCATTAACGAAATATTAAAAAGAAAATGACAACGAAAAATATGTTTGAATCGATTAGAGGAGCAATGGCTCAAGACACGCAAAAGACATCTACTGGTAATATTATGCGATTGAAACCAGGTAATACATATGTATTGCGTCTTGTACCGTTTGTAAAAGACCCTAGTAAGACGTTTTTTCATTATTACTCACACGGTTGGGTGAGTGAAATGACTGGGCAATTTCAGAGTGCAATTAGTCCACAAACGTGGGGAGAAAGAGATCCTATTGCAGAAGCACGATATAGAATCTCACGCACTGGTTCTGAAGAAGAGAAGGATAAGGCAAAAGCTTTAAACCGTAAAGAGAACTGGCTTGTAAATGTTTATGTAGTAAAGGATCCTGATAACCCAGAGAATGAAGGTAAGGTGAAGATTCTTAGGTTCGGTCGTCAATTACATAAGATTGTAATGGAAGCTATGGAAGGAGAAGATGCTGATGAATTTGGTGAAAAGATTTTTGACCTATCAAAGGAAGGTTGTAACTTTAGAGTTAAAGTTGAAGAGCAGGGAGGATATCCGACATACGTAAGTTCTCGATTTGCTTCACCTTCTCAAATCTCAGGAGTAACAGGTGATACTATTAAAGATATCTACGAACAGACATTTGACCTAGAAAATGTTTTTCCTGTTAAGAGTTATGACGAACTGCAAACAATGCTTAATGAGCATTATCATGGTGTTACAGAAGACCCTGGTCAAGAGACTGCTGCAGTACCATCCGCGGTCTCTTCAGATGACGACGATGATGATGATTTGAATTTTGATGATTTAGATGCTACTACATCAAAAGACGATTCTAAATCAGCTGCTATTGATGATGATAAAGTCAAAGAACTACTTGATACTTTAGATTAAAATGGAAGACGAAGTTGCACTAAAAATGTTCATTCATCAAATGAATGATCAAGCTAAGGACCTGAACAAGAATATTGTTCAAAAAAGCGCTACAATGCAGGATATTCCTGTAGAAAAAGGAATATATAAAAAGAAGAAGAATAAGGTGAATGCTCAGCAATTAGCTGCACAGCAACAAATGCTTATTCAACAGCAACAGCAATTAGCTGCACAGCAACAAGTCGTTCCTCAACAAGTTATCCCTCAACAACAAGTGACTGGAGATCCCGCTCTGTTAAACAATTTAATAGAGCGGGTGTCTTCCGTTGAGAAACAACTTACAAAATTCCTGACTCTAATTGAACGGAGACTTGCAAAAAACGCAAAAGAAATTAATATACGAATCAAATTGAACGAAGATAATGATTCTACCAATAAAGAATAAAGATAATTTTATTCAAAATTTTCTTAATCCAGTCTCGCGATTAGACTCATCTGTAACACTAGATATAAACGACAATATATCTACTATAGTACATAATAATTCTAATATTTTTCTTAAAGCAGAATATAAAATTAACTGGGTAGAGCAACCTGATCAAAATAATATATGTTTACCAGATACAGTTAAGCTAATTAAAATTTTATCATGTTTAGATGAAGATAATATTGATCTAGAAATACAGACTAATTGTATAAAATATAATAGTAGTTCTAATCGATTTACATATCATTTATTTGATAGTAGCATAGCTAAAAACGGTGTATTTAATTTTGATAAAATTGATGACATTACATTTAGTACTAATTTTAAACTGACAAAAGAAAAGAACAGCGCAATATTAAAAGCACTACCATTCGTTACCGAATCAAGTAAACTATATCTTAAAACTGAAAACACAAATGTGTACGCCGAACTGTCAGATAAAAAACTACAAAACGTTGACAGTTATACTACAATACTCGCCGAAGAGTATGAAGGAGATAAATTAGATTATGAATTAATTTTAGATATAGAGCTATTTAGACTAATATCCATATTGAGCTTTTCCGAAGCAACGATATATATAAATAACGAGTATAAAATGCTTATGATTAAACTTCAATTAGAAGGCAGTAATCTTACATTTGTCAGTACTAGTTATAAAAATTAATGAAAAATAAAGTCACAACTTGTGGTTATTTTATCAAGCGCTTAAGGGATAACGGTTATAAAGTCAATAGGATTTTTTCTGATTATACTTCTGAAGACCCGAGACGCTGGACAATAATGATTAATCCAGAAAAAGCAGCCTTATTTATAACGTGTTATGTTAATTATGACTGGACGGGTGACTTTAAATTCGAATTACATGATGGGGTGTTATTTAAAAATCTTCAATTAAAAACAGATAGTATGGAGGTTATTATGACTAAATTAATCGAAAAAAATATTACGCCCAATGAAAAAACAAATGCCAAAACCTAAAAATTTTGATAATCTATTAAAATCCAGCATTAACGCAGCCGAGTCTGTTGAATCTATGGAAGAACAAGATATGTCGTTTATTAATGATTATCTTGCCGAGCATCTAAAATCATTTATATTACTCGGATATGACCTTAAAGGAGAAAGTGTAGTAATTGTTTCAGGTAAGAACCCTCAAGATTATGACGCTATTGAAACATTATTACGACGAGTAAGTAACATAGACTTTTTTAAAGACATACAAGAACAAACAAATACAAATGAATAAAATAATTGTCTTAGGTAACGGTTATATTGGTAAGAAGGCTTATAAGCATTTTGAAGAGAACTTAGAAGGTATATACGATGTAGTTCGCTTGTCGAACTATCCATATACTTCACCCGAGGAGTTAAAGGAAACATTATTTACTAATTTAATATCCGAGTTCCGAGGATCACAAACCAAATGGATAATTAATTGTGTTGGTTTTACTGGTTCTCCAAATGTAGACGCATGCGAAGAACAAAAACAAACATGCTGGGATTTGAACGTAACACTACCTACTATGTTAGCTCAATTCTGTACTCAACATAACGCAAAACTTATTAATGTAAGCTCCGGGTGTATATATGATACATTAGACGTGTTTGACACAGTATCGTTTACTGAAGAAGACGAGCCAAATTTCGGGTTAACTAACCCTGATAGTAGTTGGTACAGTAAGACAAAACATGCAGCAGAATTATGTTTAAACAACTTTGACAATGTTTATACTCTACGCATAAGAATGCCTATTTGTAATGATTTTAATTCACAAAAAAACTACTTAAGTAAGATTTTAAAATACAATAACGTCTTAAATGATGTAAACTCTAAAACTGTTATTGAGGACTTACTAATCGTAATTAATAAAATAATTAATATCGAAGGCTTACCCGGTGGTGTTTATAATTGTGTAAACCCTGAACCTCTCCAAACGTCTGAAGTTTGTAGCATTTTAGATGATCATGGTTTGTGGAATCCTCATTGGAAGTTTATTACTTACAATGAATTAAAACAACATATTGTTGCTAATAGATCTAATTGCGTTTTATCAATAGACAAATTAAAGGCGCATGGGTTAGATATGCCAACGGAGCGAGAATCATTATTTAGAATATTGGGCGAAAAAGAAGCATATGAAACATAAAAACATCCTAGTAACAGGTGGCTTGGGATTTATTGGAAGTCATTTTGTTGAATTACTTTATGATAAATGTACTAATTGTAAGGTAACTATAGTAGATAATTATAGTTATTGTGTATCTCAAAAAACCGAAAATCATTTATGGGGCTTATATAAACATACCCCTGGTCATAATAACGAAATAGATATATGGTATTGCCCTATTTCAGATTTTAAACTAGACAAACAATATGACTATATTGTAAATTTCGCAGCTGAATCACACGTAGATAATAGTATTAATGACGGGGATGTTTTTATTGATAGTAATTATGTAGGTGTGTATGAATTATTAAAACAGTTACCTGACAATACGAGATTTCTCCAAGTAGGTACAGATGAAGTATATGGTAGTTTACAATTTGATTCGAACCCTAGTGAAGAGCATGACCTATTAGAACCGTCTTCTATATACTCTGCAACAAAAGCAGGAGCTGATTTATTAGCATTATCTTTTTATAAGACATATAAGAAAGATATTATTGTAACAAGATGTACAAATAATTTTGGTCCTAGGCAATACCCCGAGAAACTTATTCCAGTTATCGCTCAAAAAGCTACTAATGACGAACAGATACCGGTATACGGTAAAGGTGATAACATACGTCAATGGATATACGTCAAAGATCATTGCGAAAAAATATATAACGTGTTAAAACTAGGAACCTCAGGAACAATATATAACCTTGCTCCCGACTCGGAATATAAATCAGAAATCAATAATATTAATTTAGTTCAAGAAATATTACATATTTTAAAGAAACCTGAAAGTCTTATTTCATTTGTAGAAGATAGAAAAGGTCATGATCTTAGATACAGCTTAAGTGATTCAATATATAAGGCGATGATAGTTAAAGCAGGTGACCAATTAGAATTTTCTGAAACCAAAAAAACATTTGCCGATGATTTGAAATATACTATAATGTGGTATATTAAAAATGAAAAATGGTGGGACAAATAATCTCATAATTGATGGTAATAATCTCTTATACCGAATATTCTGGACTAATAATTTTAAACTAGATGAAAAAGATAGTCCCGGTCAAGTGTTTTTATTTTTACGATCTTTAAAATCTTATGTAGATAAGTTTCAACCGAAACAGATTTATTGTACGTGGGATAAGAAATTAGAATGGCCTTCATCTAATTTTAGAACCGAAGTTATTACTGTAGAGTATAAAGCAAATAGAGACGATGACAAATTCAAAGAAGTTCATCAATACTCAGAAAAAATACAAGAAATTATTTCCTTATTAGGGGTACATAATATGTTCCCATTAAGAATGGAGGCTGACGATTTAATGTCTTGGTTGTCATCTAGCCTACCTGGTAAAAGTGTTATAGTAACAACTGATAAAGACCTACTACAAACAATCTCTGTTGATACAAGAATCTATAGCCCTATAAAAAAGAAAATAGTTACACTACAAAACTTCGAAGAATATACAGGAGTAACTAAAGATCAATATTTAAATTACAGAGCAGTAACAGGTGATAAATCTGATAATATACCTGGAATACCTAGATACGGTCTTGCTAGATTTAAAAAATTAGATTTAAATAAACTAACAGAAGAACAACAAGTTATTTACGAGAGGAATTTAAAATTAATGGACTTAACTACAGGTTATGATTACTACCCTGATGAAGTACCTGTATATGAAGAACAATTAAAAAAAAGCAAGAATCACAAAAGTGACTATAAAAAATTTATAGAAGAAGCGAAGAAATTGAATATGTGGTCTATTGTAAGAAACTATTCTTCATGGCGCGAATCGTTTAATAATAACGAAAATATAATAAATATTATTAACAAGGCGATTAAAAATGCGAAAAGTTGAATATAAAAAAAATCCGAATAACATAATGGGCCCAGCAGGTAATACAATTACACCTACGATGAGAGAGGTTAGAATGGGTAATGAAATACGTACGGAAGCGCATTATAACGATCCTCATACTGGTCAATTTATTACAAAACAAATAGTAGATGTCCGACCAGTAAAAGATGAGCCTAAGTGACGTTATACCGCAGGAGTATATAGTAGAAAAATTTTATCAATACGCAGGGTATCCTAAGTATAAAAAATTAACTAATGTATACGAAGGCGGTTGCCCGGTCTGTAGAGAAGGTAAATCTTGGAATAAAAAAAGAAGACTTTACTATATAGTAAAAGAAAATCATATTTTCTGTCATAATTGTGGTTGGAGTGGTTCACCTGTAAAGTGGGTTCAAGAGGTAACAGGTAAAAATTACATTGATATAATTAATGAATGTAAGAATGTAAATGTATTTAATATTCCTATTGAAAAGGACATTCCCATAACTCCGGAGAAACCGCCACAGTCTCTTCCCGGTGATTGTGTTAATTTATATGATAAAGTACAATGTAGTTTTTATAATCATGAACCTATGGTAAATCATGCTATAATTACATGCAAAGAAAGGAGATTACTAACTGCAATTAATAAACCTAAAACGTTGTGGTTTAGTAGAAATGATTTCGTCCATAAAAATAGAATAATAATACCTTTCTATGACGACAATAAAATTATATTTTATCAATCGAGAAAATTAAAACAAAATAAAAAAGATACAAAACCAAAGTACCTTTCGAAAATAGGAGCCGATAAAACAATATTTAATATTGATAAAATAGATAATGATTTGGATTATATTTTTATTTTTGAAGGACCTATAGATAGCTTTTTTGTTAAAAACGGTGTTGCAGTAGGAGGTATTAGTAAAGGTAGATCTTGCTTTACAAAACGACAACAGCAACAAATAAATCAAAAACCTTTCCATAAGCGTATTTGGGTTCTTGATAATCAATATTGCGACGAGACAGCAAAAGAAAAAACTCGACTATTACTCAGTCAAGGAGAAAAATGTTTTATATGGCCAGAGGAATTATTAAATTATAAAGATTTTAATGACTTATGTGTGCAGATAGACCGAGACGAGATAACTCCTCAATTTATAATTAAAAATAGTTATACCGAATTAAAAGGTAAATTATTATTATCTAAGATTTAATTACTCACCCCAACCTGCAGGTCGCGGTCCAGCTATTTCATCAGCCCACGCCTTGTCAGTTAACGCCCTATCACCAGCTATGTAAACCGCCCATTTTTTATCTAAGTCAGACGCGTAACCACCTTGGTGTTGTGGGTTTGCTTTTTGCCATTCGGCGGACCCTCTATCTGGTTTTGGAAGAGGTTTGTATTCTGGTTCTGGCTCAGGAGCTGGCTCAGAAAAAACTTCAGTATTTTCGGCATCAAAAGCAGCTAATGCTCTTTCTGCCTTTTTTCTTTGACCCTTAGCAGACACGTATGCTTTCTCAGCAATACTTTCATCTTCACCTTTTGCTGCGACTAGACCCTCAGGAACATCTCCGTTGTGATCTTTTTCAATTTGCGCCCACTCTGTTCGAGCTGCCTTCCACGCCATGCGAGCCTTTTGAGCCGCGACCGAACTGTCATCTACTGCTTTTTGTAATTCTGCTCGTGTTGCCATAATATTA
>CEOH01000129.1_pt1 | contig 21746 bp, 5 predicted proteins | sample 530311 | NCBI WGS metagenome assembly CEOH01 (sample SAMEA2619923, study PRJEB7988) | marine metagenome | biome: marine biome (ENVO:00000447); feature: deep chlorophyll maximum layer (ENVO:xxxxxxxx); material: "saline water (ENVO:00002010), including plankton (ENVO:xxxxxxxx)" | depth 60 m
GGAGCGTGAACCCAACACGACCGCCGCTGCGGCCGCGGCGTGAGAAATGTATGTCATCGTTATTATCATCGCCGCCGGTGGAGCCGCGTTCTCCCTCGAAGTCGAGGTGTTCAAACTCCTTCAGTTCGGGCTGGAATGGAGGCGGGTAATCGGGCACATCTATGGCGACTTCCGGGCCGGCTTCGTCATCCACCGTCTCATCATTATCATAATCATCATCGACGAGATCGTCAAAGCCGGTATCGGCGGACATGTCATCGCCCGGGACGGCGGGTTGCTCTGGGGCAGTGAAGAGAACGTCGCCTTGAATATGGCCACCGGAGTAGACACTATATCTTGCATTTCCTGCAATTGGCTCAGTAATTGGTATCGTGTTGTAAAACTTTATCGATCTAATCTCGTCAGCGCCGAAGTCTTCAAAATCTATAGTGCCGCCCGTAGAGGTGCCACCAAAAGAGTCCCAAACGTCGGACTCATCGAGCCCCATTAACTGTAGTGCACGGCTGAAAACAGGGTGATACGTGTATCCATATTCGCTTCGAAGCTGAGTCATAGGACTTACGACATTGATTAATTTTTCGAACATGTGCACGAAGCCGTCTACACCGCCCATGGTACCATTTGGGGGGAAAACTTCATTTAAAATCCATTGTGTATTATTGGTCATGTTAACCCACATTTCATGATCTTCGGTTGTGTCCGCCGAAAACGAATGAAACAGCAACTCTCTCCACAGGTTATAATACACGACCGCCTTTATTGCCGATTGTTTATCTAAACTGCCGGCTTCTTCCATTAGGGCTTCGGCAAAAAATTCATTAAAATATTCTCCAAGGTTGTTGTAGCTACAGTATTCTTTTGCTTTGTTGTAATAATTGTCCATAAAATCATTATATACGTCGATTAAGTTTGCAACCATAAAATTGTAGAAAAAGTCAATTGTTGTATCTTCAACTTCAAACATAATAATATATTCTGTGGCTGGCACTCCTGTTACCGACAAGTATTCCAAGTGTTCTGAGCGACCAGATCGTTCGCCGCCGGTGAAGAATTTCTCGGCGCCACCAGTATTATAGAAAGCAACATCGTCGTCCATATAGTCAGCATATTCAAAGCACATTAAACGATAGCCATCTTTAACTTTTAATCCAGAATTATGCGAACTTTCGTAGGTATTATAATTCCAAAGCGTCTGCCCCCAAGATCTATCAAAGGCGGCCTCGTGAGGGTCGATGTCACCGGATGTACCTTCGCCCGAGGTTGCATGTGATGAAGCGGCGAGGATATTCATCTCGCCCGGAGCGTACATCTGGATGAATCCATTTCCTATCACATCGAAATCGACAAATTTTAAATACGAATATTGTCTTTTTCCGTAGTCGTGGATTGCATGCTTCGAGAAGTTGCCGGCAAACGCTGGGCTACCGGCGACATCTGAATAGTTGTATATATATGGATAGCCTTGCTCTGGTCGGGAGGGATCAGATTTATAGCGAAATGTATGATTAGCGGGATAAGGCTTCTGATCATCCATGTCCAATTCTAGAACTATTACGCTCGTATTCACCGTGTAGGATTCCGGATCATCTGGTGTGTCGTACCAATCGCTGCCCGGGCTGGTCATTGTCGGCCAATCGCCCATCACCAACTCTCTTCTTATCATTTTTGCCTGCTTAACTCTAAAGTAATGATAGGGAATTGTGATACGAAATAGTCTTTGTAGTCTCGATAAGGAGATCATATATCCCAAATTTGATTGCGTGTGAAGGGCCTTCTCCCAATCAAAAAATACAATGCCACTGTTTTTAGTTGCAAAATTTGCATATAAATCGTCGCCGGCTGCTGTCCAATGTGTTTCGTCCGGGATCGGATCCTGATCAGAGCCTATTGCGCCACCAAGATACATTTCATAAAGTGCATCTCTTGCGGCTTCAACATCTTTATCCTCAATCCAGCCTTCGCTCGAACCTAGCCCAAGTTTTTCGTCACTGGCGATGTGGGCCCATCCTTCTTCTTCTAAAAATTCATCAAAGTCGCCGGGGGTTCCTCCTGCAATGGGCATTGTCATGATATTTTGTCGCGTCATCTGAGACCATTTAATCGGTATATATTCATTTCCTTGGTACCAATTCGGTGTCGGAGTATATGGCCGGCCAGAACCAGCGGGATCTCCTGTCTGCAGGGAACCCACCACCGAGACAGTCCGAGTGTCAACGGTAGATTGAGCCACGGTGGCGCCGCGGGCTATAGTCGTATCTCTGGTTGCTGTTTCGGAAACGCCATCCTCGTCCCACCCATGCTCATAAAAGCTAGCATTATCTATGGAATATGGTGGGTTCGGATTTTTTCCCCAATAAGACATAGCTACCGCCAAACGACGCAAATCAAAAATCTTTCCATTATAAATTAATTTCTTTACAAGCCTTCGTTGTAATCCAACTCTTCCGTTTATCACATTTAATAATGGAGAAAATCTATTGTAAAATTCCCCGGATTTGGTGGCGGTTGATTTTCCACTGTATGTTCTGCGGAACAATTGTAGCTTGGGAATCATGGCGTAAGAATCTTTTTCCGTTTCTAGGATATACTGCAAATTCACTATATTTTCTTTCAAGCGGTTGGATGAGGCAATATGGTCCGCGAATGATGATATTAAATTTTCTAACGTATCAATAATTCCCTGATGATCAACATATCCGGATAAATCCGTTGCATGATACTTTCCATCAAACGTCTGTAGCGCGAGGCCCATATAAAGTGCACCGTTGTCTGCTTCTACGAAGATTTCCTCAATTGCGCTTGGGACATGATTTTTATCAAGTATGTGCTCATATGTTATATCTCCAAAATTGTTATTGAAAAAAGATCCGCCGCTGATAAAAGCCGGCTGAATGACTGGCGAGGGGCCTTTATATGTGCCTTTACCGGGTCCATGCACGTAGATGCGTCCCTCATCGGTGTCATCGAACACATCTTTATCGAACAGGCCGGCATTTTCATCGCCGTCGGCAATATCATCATAATGCAGACCACAAGCAAAGAATACAAAAACTTTTTCAATGGGTGTGCCGTCGGTCATTGCTGCTTCCAAGCTGTTCTGCTCATCGCCCTCAATGTTAACCTCAAGTGAGACTTTTATATTTTGAATTTGAATAATTTCGTCTCCCTTGTCGTCATATGCACCGGTTTCAATAACATACGAGCCAAAGCCAGATCTAGAGTCGGCGGTACCCATAAAACTACTAAGAGGATCCATCCTCATACGCATTGGAGATGCGCGGATGGCGCCCGGATTGTCGAGGCCCTCGGCAGTGTCGTCACCAAGCATGTGCGCATAGAGAACATCTCGAATATTCAACCTTGATTCCAGCAACTCTTCATTGCGAGCCTCGTCTGCAGAAATCCAACTATACAAATATACATCTCGCAAGTGCTCGCTAATAAACTCATTAGGGTGAGCCTCGTGATCGCTTTTTGTTAAGCTTATCGTCAAGTAACAGCTAATGTGGAAGTTCCCATCCACCATTTGAATACCCGACTCATTTCTTTCTCTTTCTATAAAAACCTTGTTAACAAACACATTTGGCAAATATCTTCCAAAAAGATTCTTAGATCTGGTTTCTAAAACAATTTTTCCCATTATTCATCCTCACAGGGTTCCGGATCAGTAGGCGATCCCGACGGAGCGAAGCCTTCATTTGGTACTGCACATATTTCAGGTACCGTCACCGATCCATAAATATCATAATACAACGCGGGGGCCGCCTCCGGACAATCAAAATCCATATCAATATAGTATGTTTCTTTATTAAACGTTTCCTGACACTTACATGCTATTATTGAATCAACATGATGATCAGTTAAAACATCAAAATAATATTCTACACCATCTTTGGTTAGTGCTGTAGTATTTTCTGTCATTTCGCGCTGCGGTCTAGGGCGGATCATGTGACCATCAACAACTTGAGGATCCTCTCTTTGGTAGTATTTTCTTTCTAGAATCGTTGATGTGCTATCGGATCCGAATTCGTCAGGATCTTCATCTTTCATTTCAAATACTTCAACATCAAAATTATCAGTCAACAAGAGCGTGTTCATCTCCTCTGCATATACCACTAAATCATCTTTTATAAGTTCGACCACATTGCCGTCGGAAAAAGGCCTTGTAGATCTAATAGTGTTAGCAATGCTGGAATCTGCGAAAGTTTGACTTGGGGGGCCGATCCTTTTTTTGTAAAATAAATTTACATTAAGTTGCGGTATTTTATATTCAATATCCGTGTTTCCATCTGGGCCATTATCCGGGTAATAGGTCGTGTCGTCCATGGTCGAACAATCCTTGATGGTACCTTGGCAGGCAACAATCTTCCATGCCGGGGCAGCCTGTTGGTCTTCACCGTCAAAATATGCATCACCAATTTCAGATTGGAAGGATAATTTGTCAACAGAAACTTCTGGACTGATCGCCGTGAACGCATGAGTAAAGGCGGCGGGCGAAACACCTCCGACAATCAATGCTAGGATCCAATATGGTGTTTCGGAGCCAAAATACTCTCTTGCAGCGCTGTAATCCGTCGCTTCGAAGCCAGCGCCACCCGGAGAGTACGATTCTACGAATTCCTCAAATATTTCCACGGTAGGAAAGATTGAACCCATGGCATCCACGATTCCGTCGTGCGTTCGATCGGACCAACCCAAGAGGTAATCCGAATATGGAACAGTGTTTTCTATTCCTTGAAAAGACAATATCCCTTCTAAATATTGAGTATTTTTTTTGATTCTTTCGTGAATTTCATTTTGTTTTTCTTCTCTTAGGGAAGCATATTCTCCATCATAAATTATGCCCTCATCATAAAATGAATAATATGTTGGCTTAAGATTTCCAATGGCCAATTTACGCTTACCATAGGGGGTAAATTGAAAATCAATAACCTGTTCTTTTTTATTTAAAAATTTTGCCATTCTATTTAATTTCCGCCATTATTTTAGCAACACATCAACATCAATTCTAACTAGCTCTACAATGGATAAATAATCATACGGCCAATTATAGCTAATCTCGAAACCATCTTTTGTTACCACATTATCAAATATCTGTGAAGTTGTTCCATCAATCTGGTCTGCCACCATATCATAATAATCGTGCATACCACGCTGCTTCACCTTAAACACCATCCATCGAAGGTGGTCGTTCTTTAAAATTTCTTTGTTGATCATTTCGTTATCAGACAAATTGTGAGCAACTGAGTGTTTTTGTATCGAGGCTTTTTTATAATTTCTTGGCGCTAAGTTCTGCCACATATAGTTCAGGTCGTCTTTGTCGAATTCATATTTGAATTCAAAAACATACATAGCAATAGCATCAATATCTTCATTTCTAACAAAATCAAATTGTGGCGGGAATACATACTTTTCTCTAACCAATCTTTCTAGATTTCTAATCGACTGGCCAGCGACCGTTGTGGAATCTCCCGCCGTGGTGCCGGGGTATCCCTCAAGGGCGGCACGAACTCGCGATGGGGGAATTTGAATAAATTTCTTCCTATATTTTCTATCTATCGAAGCCTCTTTGTTAATTCTTTCCAACTCAACCTGCTCGACCTCATCAATAACGTATGGTATCGCAACAACGGCTTCCCAAACTGTTTGTTTCTTTTTCAATACTCCAAGCTTTCTTGTACTGTTCTCGCGATCAAAGCCCAACAAGTTAGATAAGGATTTAACACGTTTGTAGAGTGAAGAATTTTTTGCGAGATCGGAGATATCATAATCATTGTAAATGCTAGCCGATAACGTCATTTCATAATGAAATTTCAACCAACTTTCTGGAATGTCTGTTATTCCAAACTTAATGCCTTTGCTTGGATCATCGATGACCTTTCCAAACTGATGCCACATACCAACAGGAGTTGAAGTGGCACCATAGGTTGGCTGTGTCGGGGACGCGTCTGTGAAGTCGGCCATGGGGGTTTCCCATTTTGGCTGGATAACCCATCTTTTGCCAACAGCTTTGTTGGTTGTATTCCTTGGGTTACCAAACTGATCTCTCTCTGCTTCAAGCACTCTCTCCACACCAAACAGATTAAAGGCAGAACTTAGTTGCATAGAATTAACATCAATTCTATATCCATCATAAATTGATGGAATAGTTTTATCTCCGCTAGGCTGAATTGGGCCATATGAGGCGCTGCGAGAAGACTCTACTGGCAACAATACCGGCTGATGGGGGTCGCCGGCTGCGGATGCAGTCAATTTGAGACGGTATCCTGAATCAAATCTGCGGTATGAAACTTTCGTTTCAGCCAATATTCTTTCCAGTGAATATGCATCCGAAACTGCTTTTCCATCATCCACATGTGGGCGGAAAACCAAATCGACGCGTGCCATTCCATCAAAGTAAGGAGGAGTAAATGCTCCGTTATATCCACTAAAACTGTCTCTAGCGGATCTTAAGAATGGCGATAGCAGGGCGCCGGATCCAGTTGGGCGGCCGGCGCAGTCTGGACCGAAAGCCGACACTCGATTATACATCGTGTATGTCTGCTTAAATCCATTTGAGCCTGTGAATCTTGAAGGAAACTGTTCTGGGCGCCACGTGCCGCGGCCGGTGTTACCATTCGAGGCGCAAACTTTTACGCCGCGGCGGCCATAATATCCATTCTGTTCGTCGTTGTGATCGTATTCCTGATGGTAATATAACTTACCATTGTGGGAAGGCTCAATCCAAATTCGTCCCATATATACCGAACCGCTGGGAAATCTAAGATCGTCTGGTACTACTTTGGACCTTAGCGATGTTAAGCCCCCATCTTCCAAGAAAAAGTTTGGAACAGCGCCGAAGAAGTTTCTTGCTTTTAATTCATATAATTTCTCACTACCTCCCATGGTCATCGAAGCAGTGATCACGTGTCGCGCGCTGCCATTTTGCGGGTTCGTAACTGCCTGTACATCAGCGCCAGTCACCGCAAAACTCATTGACGGATGTGATTCCATTTCCACTATTCCCAATTCTGCCATATGTTGTTGTGGGTTAATGATGGTCTCAAACGGAAGTCGCTTGTCCCAATACATGCCACCATTATATCCCTCCGGCGTAGCAGATGCAACACAGCCAGTGATCGACAAGGCCCAGTTATTATCAGCACTAGCGGAGCCGTACCACTCTCTTTGTACTTTATCGTTGTCGGTGATTATTGGATAATCGACTGCAATTCCCGATTTAATTGAATTGTAAAGAATGCCCGGAGAAAACAGGGGGTCTATTATTGGCTTGAGCCAGCCCGGGTAATAACGGAACGCATCGCGTCCGGACAATGTAAAGTCGTCTCCGCCATATGCTGGGCGGGATGAAACTTGCAACTGATCCGCAAAAGATCTAGAGAATGCTGAGACTAAATCAATTGTTGCGTCGGCCGGGTAGAAGCCCCTATATGGGTTATATTTGATGGCAGCCTCGCAAGTCATTTTAATTTCTTCTGCTTGCAAGACTGTGTCTCTTGTTGTTCCGAGCAGTGTCCAGAAATCAGTGTTGGAATAGTCAATATAAAAATCCGATCCACTGCTGGCGATTGGTCTAATATATCTACGCGGGTTGTCACCTTTATCGCGTTGGAAGGAGCTTGTTCCGGCAGGGTTTGTGCCGGGAATTTCAAAAACATCGAACTTGTGGTAAGGGTTTATTCCATATTTTAAATACGACTCTACGTGCTCGCTAATTCTATATTCAGGTACAATGTTGAAACCTCTTGCTATTAGCTTTAAATCTGCACGGAAATCATCATAATTGTCATACCACGGAGCAGATGCCGAAACAACAAACGAGCCCGTACTTTCAAATATTCCAGATTGATCGGGAGCATCCCACGCAGCCTCGCCGGCGTAAGGTTGAATTTTATTGGCGGTAGCAAATATATCTTGTGTCTTGGCCGCATGGCCGACTGCAGATAATGCTGATGGCTGGGGGGCATACGAGGGCGCTACCGACGTCGGGGTACCAAGCACATGCTTTCTGGCATACAGTGCACTGGGAGCCATCCACTCATGGGGAGCAGGTACTCCATTTGAGGCGCTTGGGGTGATTGTCTTATAGCCCCACCATGTATTTTGTAATTCTCCCGATTTGGTTCGTCTATTAATGTTGCCAGAATGGGTTGTGCCAGTTAGTATTGTTGTTCTTGTCAAAAAGTCCTCTGGCGGATCTAGCGGCCATAGGCTCTGCGATACAAGGGACTGCCAGCCAGTCATGTCGCGGGATATACCAAATGAATTCAAGGGCCATTCGATGCCCGGCGCATATGTGGGGAGGCGATCGGTGGCGCTGTCGCGCCAAAATTCATTGAGGTATCCAACGCGCGTTGCGGATCTCGAAAGAAATTCATTTCTCATTGATGGAAAAACATTCTGTGAGTATAATATCCAATTCAATTTGTATCCGGGGGTCTTGGTGATTGCAATCACATCTTTTAGGGGAGTCTGTATCCCGTGTGGATTAACATTTGCGAACTCGTTCATCGCCGTTTCGTTAAAGAAGTTTGTTTCATTTGTGTGAATGGCTTTTAATGTTATGTTGTTTTCTTCGCCAACTTTACTAGCCATGCTAGCCGGCGCATCGAAATTAATATAACTGGGCCGGCCCTTTAGGGAAAGCGGCGGCATTCTAAATTCACGAAGTTTAAGTGAGGAGCCGGTGACACATCTCAGTACATTCAATTTCTTTTCGTGTCTTAATATGGGATGTTCTTGTTGTCTAAATTTTTTCCACGTCCAGCCGTATTGATATCCTCTTCTTGTCAACAAGAGGTTCAAGTATGAAGTGTTTGCTTGGTGAACGTTGCCACTAGCAGAGTGAACCAAATACTGACTTGAATAAAGCGACTCATCTGGCGCCTTAGTATCTATAATAACGTTTGGAAGCTTGGGGGCGCCTAGGCGCGCTGGGTATTGAGAAAGGGTGTTATTCGCTATGTTCGCTTCGGTGAAAATGTGACCAAGTGTATTGTAAATTGTGCCGTCAGATACTGACTTGCCGAAATCGTCACGGCGGCCGGAGCGGCCGTGTACGGGATCCAGCGTCAACAAATTAAGAACGTTACACGATTGAAATTTTGATGTCGTTCGATCTCCGCGCGTGGGAGATCCTGTAATATCTGATTGTGTTACAAAGTTATAATATGACTCAAATCCGGTGGAGGCGCTGAAAAATGGCATTCTTTCGGGATCCCAAGTGTTTTGGCGGCCGGCATATCTGAGATTGTCCGGATCTGACAGGGACTGGGTAATCCAGCGATACTGTTTGTCGGTTCGGGGAATTACATGCTGGATGTTATAATTGTCATATATTGATTCACAAGTATTAAACGTATATGAAGAACTATAGTGATCGAGCGTAGGTGTGCAGCCGGCTGGCACCCCACCAGTGCCATATTTCAAGCCTGTATCATTTGAAGAATGAGAATACACAATCGCCATGGCATGATTATCGTCTTCGACTTGATTCTTGATAGAGTAAGTAAACATATCGTTATTTCCGATAGTTTCAGAATCATTGGTTCCATCTCCCATACGATACCACCCGACAATGGATGCTGATGCGTATGTGCTAGCCGTTAAATCACAGGGAACTCCGGAATTATATATGCTGGTAACTTCCGATGCCTGCAGTGCCCCACTGAAGAATGAAACATCAGTCATGGCGCCCGTGAATTCATATGAGCCGGGCGTGGGGTGAGTACCAATAAGAACCGTACCTTCAACATCCAAGGGAGCGTAGTTTCTAAAGTTGTTCTGTGTGGCGTCCATTTCTCCGATTCGAGCATAGGCATCTCCGGAGGCTGACACAACCTGACTAACGCCGTTGACGTAAATCGACGGCTTTGTAATAGTGTCGTCCGTCCAGCCCGGGGTCGAGCCAGATGATAGCGCATTGTATGCAGATGCAGAAAAGACGACAACAATGTGATTCCAAGATTCGGTCACAACGGACGCGCTAAGCTGTTGGAATTGCACTGTTCTATTGTTGTTGTTCCCGTCGGTAGTTCGCAAGTCCATTCTGACATACGTGGTTCCGGGTACGCCGGGGGCGCTCTGATCTGCAAGAGCTTGTTGTCCCAGATATATATGAATACCCGGATTTGAAGCGTAATAGCCAATACTGAGCAAGGTGTTTGAGATGTTGGGCCTGCTCACCGGCGTGCCAGTACGCATATACGTAGGCCAGACCCACATGGCAACTGACCATTGGGCCGGTCCATTTTGCCCATCATACAAGAATTTGCTCTTATATGTGCTTCCCGTAATTAAGAAGCCGGATCCCTTGGGCGTTGTATCTGTATATGGCCATTCGACTGCAGAAGTGTTCGTCAAGTGTGAGCCAGAGTAAACTGGCGTAATTGTTTCAGTTCTGGTTACTATTCTTTTGTTGTTCCTGTGTATTTTGTGGAATCCCGGCAACTCTTCGTAGGTTGCCCCGGGGGTAGAAACATGTAACGAATCGCGTCCGAATCTTGCTGTGTGTCTAGCGAGATGAGAATATAGGCCATAATCTTTATCATGAATATCTCGAACGCGAGATAGGGACGGCGTTCCGCCGGCAGGTTCGGATTCAGATCCGGAGGGCCCTTGTGATGGTTTTTTAACTGATAAGTTTCGATACGAAATGCAGTTGTAGGGAGAGTATTCTCCTCCCTTGAAGTCTTGGTAGCCGCGTGATTGCACCTCGATTCCACCGGGAGCGCTGAATCTGTTAACAATTACGCTCTTATTAACCGTTCCCGTTAAATATCCTGTATCATAATCATCAACAAACTTAAAGTGTCCTTCCTGTTCGCGATGTACATCTAATATGGTTCGCACATTTGTGGTGCTGTTAACATTACTGAGTTGATCTGGCAAGGTTGGCTGGTTTTCCACAAATTGCCGGGGATTATTATACCGACCACCAATGCTTACGATCTCATGTACTTCTCTATAATTTCCAATTGGACCATAATGCATTTGAGAAGGATAGCTTGTGGACGCGTCCATGGAACTAGTCACCATGCGAATATTTTTGATATTTACCGGCCTCTTGGCTATTGCATCTCGATATAAATAAGCCTTTGGAAATGGTGCATGTGGATAAGGCTCAGAATGATCGGAGACTCTCAAATCCGGAGGAGGATAATCTGGACCGACCATACCAATCGCACCACTGACATTCAGGTCTCGGGAGCCATGGAGGCCACTGCTTCCGGGTCGGGTACCGAGTAGAATTTTCCACGCTTCGGGGCGGGACGTCGTACTATCTGAGCCCTCATTCAGAGGGATGTGTCTCGATTGATGGCCGCCAACATATCTTTCAGTAAAGGGCCCTTGCATTGGCTTTTCTAACTGGGGCCCGTAGACATCGTTGTGAAGATTGGTGATCTCAATGCTTCCTGATACTAAGTGAACTACCTCTTTATTAAATCCGGATTCAACCGAGGAACTCATTATATTAAAAGGAAAAGCAATTGAGGACTTGACATTCTTGTAGCCTATTCCGCTTTCCCAATCGCGGCCATGTTGTACTTTGAAGACTCTTTTAAATTTTCTTATTTTATTTTTAGGTAAAGTTTCATCATTAAATTCTCTTGGAGATACCCGATCTCTAGTCAGTGCAAGAAGAACATTTGTGGGTACATAAATATTATTGTTCGTGCTCACGGGTCCGCCGGGCTTTAGGGCGGTAAACGTATAATCAAGACTCTTTTGTGGTTCAAAATTTACACCGCCTTTGATTGTTTGCGTTGTTCCCCTAGAGGACGGACTCTCTGTTGTTCGATTCGCATACGGATTCTCTATCGTAAAACTCACAGGGCCGCCAAGGGCTCGGCGCTTAAAGAGATCTTTTGTGTATTTTGTTCCGTCGGCCAACGATGTGACCAGCGCGCTGGAGGACAATCGCGGCGATGAATATATTACGTCTCTGTAAATATCTCTATGAGAGTCGATGATTATATCACCGCTTGTTATTTCTTCTGCGCTGGCGCTGGCCCGGGCTCTCCAAAATTCTGGTCGTACTGTTGCATCCCGAGGCGAGGAGGGTACCGGAGAAGAGCCGCGGAGCCAATTGTAGCTCTGTTCTATAATTCCGCCCATTGATGCATCAACTTCGGCGTCATGACTGTCGATCATCGGTAAACGAGATTGGTATTTGTTTCTTTCTAACACATGGCTTTCAATAACGTTTTTAACTTCTGGTATGAAGTCGGAAGATGCCGGCACCATTTGTTCTATTATCTCGGTTATCGAATCATCAAACCATTTGTAATATTCTATATATTTTTCAACTTCGGCGACGTCAGACACCCTTCTAAAGAACATCTGTCTCAGTTTTTCAAGATCTTTATATCGATCACGATATCTGTTAACCGGCGCGCCAATAAGATTATGGAAGTCGGTTACGCCAGCAAAAAAAGACAACATTTCTTCAGAAATTGACGCGTACAAGCTTTTTTCGATTGAGTAGATAAAATTAGGAATAATCTCCTCACGCTTCAAGTTCTGGAACATCACGTCTTCGTCGGAAAAGATTTGCACCATATCCGAAGCAACAGCTTGTTCTGGATCAATAAACTTATATGTATTAATGGCTCTCTTGTCAACTACATCGCTGGAAGATGTTGAAAAATCGTATCCCAAGCCATCGTATTGGTAGCCAGAAATCATACCCAATTCGCCAAAATTATCTCGTGTCTCTTGGGAGCCTGAACTAAAATCTTGTACAATAAACTGTCCTATATTGTCTGAAGAGGTTACATTTAGGAAGTTCCAATTCAAAGCCAAAGTGTCTCTATTTCTAGGCGTGTAACCCCAACCGGCCTGATCGTCTCCGTCACCAGCACTTCCAGAATACAATGCTGTAATGTGCTGGTAGGAGCCCGAAATTCCGATGTTTTCGGGATCCAGTGCGTGTTGCAACAGCGAATTGTTGTCGATATATTTGGCCCAATACTTCGTGGAAGATATCAAAACATCCGACGGATGAACCACTGCTCCCGTTAAATCATTACGATGTGCACCAACGAACAGTCGCTTAGCTGCTCTGACAAAGTTTTGTCCTAAAGTTGAATCTATTGAAGCGCTAACTGTAAATGATCTATGGAGGTCCGCATTTCGCGGGTTGTATCCAGTAAACACAACATAATAGCCCTGCTCGCCGGGAGTGGACCAGCCGGCTGGTGTTGTTTCGGCGATGTATATTCGATCACCTTTCTTCGGCTTAATTCTAAATGACAAGTTCCAAAGCTCATTGTTGTATACATCAGAATAGGTGCTGCTTGTTAAAGCGAAACCGTTTCCGTTATTGGCGCCATCAGGCAGCGATGCGGTTAATTTAAAATATACATCATTCGAACCTTTTACATCTCTAACGGCATAAACATTAAAATTACAATGATTGTCTTGCTGTGGCACAAAAATGGTGCTGGTGCCGTCCTTGTTGGCGGTGGAGCCTGTGTCAACAGTCGTCATGCCGAATAAGGACGAGGTGTTGAATGATTCGATCTTTCTGTCTAATTTTCTATTATGTTTCGAATAGAAGGGGAATATTATATTTGTCTCAACCGTAAATCCGAGCGCATCCTCAATTGGGTTGCGACCATCAGAAGCGGTGCCCAAGCCGCCAAGGATATATCCAGCCGACTCTGCATTTGTTGAAGATTTTTTCTGGTATATGACCGACCCAGTGTGTTGGCCGTGATTTAGATTTAGACAGTTATCTCTCAGTAAGCGTTGCTGCAGATTGTTTCTGAGGATGTATTCATTATTGTTGGATCGTACATTTAATCTCAGCAATTTATCATCAATATTGAAACACCTTAAGACATTCCTAATTGATTTTTCGGTACCTTTGGATTTGTACATGCTAGATAAATTGTTGTACAGATTTGTGTAAATTAGGTTTTTTGTTTCAGTGAGGTCGTTTTCAAATATTGTGTCCTCGTTTCTGTTTGCAAATTTTTCCAAGACAGTAGAGTCAACAAAAATTTCCGGAGTTAGCAAGCCTAAAGATTGGGGCAAATGCTCTGCAAATGCGATTGGCTTGTGTGACGCACTTGGATAAGATAGATGCCTTAATTTTGGTACTTCCGAAATTTGTAAATACAGTTTATCAAAATATGTTCCAACTATATGAGACATATACTTAAGATCGGAATTCTCCTCTTCTGAATCTTCATCCAAGATCCAACCCGGCATTAAGCCAAGAAACGATGAGTTGTTGTTATAATCGTGAGTTGTTCCGGTTATCTCCAGCACTTCCGATAAGTTTTTTACATCTGGATGATTTTCGTAAATAATTGGATCGTGGTATTCTTTCGACGCTGCACTGGCGGAAACAATCGCCGAACCTGTGTTTCTGGAATTTGTTCCATAGCCAGTCCAAATGCCATTTGTAACTCGGCCGGCATAGTCCAGAACCACACTATCGACACTAGACGTGCCCGTGATTCCTTCGTTGAATTTATAGTACACTCCAAGAGTTGTGTTGGCAATATCAGTGTTGACGCCGCCGCGGATCTGTTGTCGCCAATTACGACCAATCTCTTGGTGGCTTCTCTTTACCTTCCAGTATCTAAATTCATCCATTGACCCACTAAGTCGGCCGGCACCAGCGACGGTTGATGAGCCCGAGGGTGAGGTGATCAGGGCTCCTATTCGGGCCCTTGCGTTTTTTGATTTAAGTTCGCCAATATTAAATGTGGCTATATTTTCATCATTTAGGTTTCCGTTAACATAAAGTTTAATACAAAAATCACTACCAGAGTTGAACATCGATACTGCATAATGGTTCCAATCTCCAAAGCTAGTTTGTAGACTGGAGCTACCTACTTGGGCAGTGACGTGTTTTGTGTTCGGCTGGGCAGCGCCTGATTGGACAGTTACAAGGAACGGCTGTATTCCCTCGATTTCCTCTTCCGCATCAGTCTCTGGGGCTAAGTTTCCGGTCAACTCGATCGTAATTCGCCCATAATCAGTGCTAGAAGTGTCCTCGTTGTTCCACATATCAAAAACAACTTGTTTTTTGGTTATTCCATCGCCAATGGAGCCAGTCTTAAGCCAGAATTCCACCGTAACGCCATCATCAAAATTTGCTCTAAGGTTTGATGTTCTCGTACCTTTACCATAATCAGATGGAAGACCTTCCGTTTGATATATGTCATCGTCATAAATGTTTGAATTTTGGAACTTGCTGTTATATTCGCTGGGTGTGAGGTGTTTTATCTGTCCGTCGTTTGTTGAACCTGTGCCCGGGCCACCCTTAAGTTCAATATACTCATTGGTCGTAGGGACGCCATATCCATCTGATGTGACTGACGAGACCGCATATCCATCACGAGCAAAAGTGATATATCCGGTTGTTCGGGGGTAGCGATGTTTAAGTATGTATCTTTCAATATCCAAGCATTGATTATAAAATTCGTTAATTTCTGCATCAGAGCCATCGTATGGATAGTAGTCTAGGATCCTGTTCATTGCGGATTTATAGTAAAGGCGCGCAGATCCAAATCTAGCAAAGTTTTCGGGCTTTGAATAATCTATCTGTGGAACGTATCGATCTTGATCAATTTTTACTTGTTCTACATTTCTAGATGATTCAACAGAATCAAACACATCTTTCTGGTTTGTGTTGCTTAGGTAATTTTTAGATGTGTCAGTTTTTCCGAATAACTTTTTAATACTCATAGTCTTCTACTCTAAATTTGAATATTTCGTTTTGTTCTTGCCAAGATGACAATCCTGAGTCATAGAAAGATAGCTTAAGTCCATATTCGTATCCCGGCTCTAATAAGCTCATATCCAAATCAAAATAATTCCCAGACACATCATAAGACAATATAGTATTAAGGTCTGAGCCTGTGCCGTGAGAAAGGGCCTCGTAGCCGTCAAGAGTCCTAAAGACCCTGTAAGATGCACTCTGAATTGCTACAATCTGTGGGGTTGCGGTTGCCTTGCTGTAAATCGATGGGTTCCAATTCTTTTCTCTAATGTAGACATTAAATCTCGCTATCTGATCTCGCATATAGCTGTTTTGTAAATTGGTAACGTTGATATAATAGGTCGGCTCTCTCCGGTTGTCTCCCGCGGACATAACTATCGGCTTAACCGAGCCCGTAAAATACTGTGTAACGGAGCCTGAGCCTCTTGCGGTGCCATCATCATGCCAAACATCATAAACAGTATCTAACGTGACTGTGGCTGATTTAGTGAGCGCCACTGAGCAGGTATAGATGCCCGTGGAGATCCATCCGCCGGTCATGACAGTATCATTGTTGTACATCACAAGCCTATCTCCGTCTGGAGCCGTGTCGTTGCTTGAGCCAGAATATAGACTAACAAAGATGTACTCTTTGCCAATGTTCGGTATATCTCTTAGACTACCTCTAACATAGTTGTAAAGATACAGCGTATTTAGATTGTCATCTGGGCCGGCCAAAGAGCTACTAAAATAGAAATTACCTCTATCATCTCTTTTTACATCCGTGTTCCAGCGGGCCTCAAGACACGGGCGTTTGAAAAAATATTGACTTCCTCGACCGAAGAAGCGCTTGGTATAATATGATTTTTTAGATCCGCTTGGGTTATGAATCACACTACCAGAGTTCTTGCCAGTAGAATGAGAAAAGTAGGCCTCATAACTAGCGGAAAGCCTAACACCGACACCATAGTTTGTTACTGTGCCAGCGATCCAATCTTCGACCAAGGAGGTGATATCTACCTCTACATCTTCCAATCCTGTAGAGAATGACTGAACGTAAGACGGCGAATCGGCATAGTCACCACCAACATTTTTCCAAGGTCCATCGCCCCCCGAGTAGTGATAGCCGCCAGAGCTTGCCATGGTTACGACACTGTCGTCAATGCCAGTCCCGGTCACGTTAAGTGAACTGTTCTTGTTGCCCCCTAATCCGGCGGCGGTCTGAGTCAACGTAACAGTTGCACTAGATGCAGAGGCTGATACATTTAAAGAACCGGCATCGTTTGCTGCATTGACTGCCGCGGCTATATTTGTGGCAAATTGGGAGGCGTTACTGTTGGCATTTCCAAAGGCTATTTTTGTAGCCGTGGATGTAGAGAGAGAGTTATCAATAGTAAACGTTACAGAGTTGCCTGCGACGTCAGTAATAACCAAAGTTCTGGTGTTTGCTTGGCCTGCGGTTTTGCTTAGGGCGGTCAACGTTGCGGTAGCATTCTGGCTATTTCCATTTGCATTTATCCAGTTTGAGCCAGTACCATTGTTTGTTTTGTCTCTATAGTTTTCTAAATCAAGACCGTCTCCCTCTTCCCATTGATTAGTTACAGGCTGTACAAACAATTTATAATCTTTGGGAACAGTTTTTGTAGTTCCAGCCGAATACATTCTCAAATACCAACTAACGCTTCCACTTGCTGGTATTTTTCCCGCTGTGCGATCTGATGACATTGTGCTTGTTGGGAATTTTATCAAAATTCTTGATAATTCTTGGGAACCGGTGGAAGTGGAGGCGCTTATTTCTTGGCGGGCCCAGATTGAATAAACTTCCAAAATATCTGCCTCACCCGCATTTGAACCAGTTGCTCTCTTTGTTAAATTTGAATAATAAGTGTTGACTATTGTATTATCTGCATCAGCAACGTATCGTTTTGTGCCCATTATCTAACCGTTCCTTTAATATCCGTTTCAGGAAATTTAATTTCTGCGATTGCATTTTGAGGAATTATGAGATAATCTCCTTCTGGTGATAAATTTTTATTTATGTCGATTGTTGCACTTGAGTAATTCGTCCCTGTTTTGCTAACAAATTTTGCCTTGATCACATCCAACACACCATCAACTTCTTTTAAGATCGAGTAGATATCGCTTATGTATAGTGGCTCTCCAATAAAAAGCTTAGTATCAAAATGTTCTCGCAACGACTCAACACACTTGTCGAGTGTGGTGTATTTATCGCTGCCCGGAAGGGCTTTTATCATAAACTGTATTCCCAAATTAACAATAAACGGATCTATTATATCAATAGTGTCATTCAACATTCTATATTGATTTAACCAGACTTTTAAATTCTTCTTAATTGTAGAATTTGTTTTGGTCAAGTTTCCAAATGAATCTTCTGACACAACATACATATTTAAATTTCTTTTTTGGGAATCAGCATCTTTTTGTACAGAAACTCTCTTAATTGAACCAAATTTAGCTGGCATTCTATATGCCAAATTTTCATAATCTGCTTGTGTTACTGCTCTGTTTTGAGTTGGGAAGGTGTCGAAAATTCTTTGCTTAATTTCTTCTGAATTGGGATTGGTCACGTCGCCAACTATGGGAGTTTCATTGTATACCTCAACCGTGCTTGTAATTGTATCAATTATCTCCTCCGACAGTCTAGAGCGTTCTTCGAATTCAAGCTCGACACTATTGACGGTCGTTATCTGGCCGGATGCGGCGTTTGAATTTCTCGGATTTGAAGTGCGAAGATTTATGGTTAAGGTGGTATCTTGTGGTACTATTCCAAAACTTTCATTTTTTGATAATTTTGTGGGATCAAAAGTTGTGTCTGTGACATAGGTTTTTCCGAATATATCCATGGAGACGTTTTGCGGATCGGAAACTACATTTGATTCTCCTGATTTGCCGCTTCCAAATTGCAAAAATGTACTTAAAGTGTCTCTCTCAACGGTAAATTTTCTTGAAACCAAAAATGGCTTTAATATGGATGGAACATAATCATTCCTATGATTATCGTTTCTAAATTCTTTAAATACCATATCTTGTGCTAAGTAATCTACTTCAAAATACTCATTTCCTTCGGAATCGTACACTGAGATGATCTCTGACACGTTTGCAGTGTTAAGTTTAACTTTTTTGAACCTCTCGTAAGCGCCCACCTTAAGTTGCTCGGTCTTAAATATTCCAGAAACAACTGGGCCATACGCTTTTATTGCATAATAAGTTGGAGAGCCGGTATTAGAATCGGTTCTAGCCACTACAACTGGATATTTTGGATCTGCAAAATCGATGTTTTCCGTTAGCACAAAGTTTAGGCCCGCTTCGCTAGAGAAGGAGGCGCCGCGTTTTAAAATGGGGAGATATTTTCCATCTGGACCAAGAGATGTTTGAGATGCTGGTACAATTATATAAATCGCAACGGTACCGTAGGTCGAGGGCCGGCCAGTATATTTATAACCTAGAGCGCGGCCATGGCGGAGCACATTATTAAATTGATACGCTGTGTCTAGGAACGACTCATTCACATTGTAATCTAAATAGAACGACAACTGATCCCCTACGTAAGAAACTGCGTCGATCATGAGGGAACCAAACGAAGCTTCGCTAAAATCTTGGAAAGAGTCGGGATATAACCTTTCTGCTATCTGTAGTAGATCTCTTCTGATAGAAGAATATTCCCTACTAGTATAATTGATTGGCATTATTTTCTTTTGATTTTTTGGCATTTAAAGTTCTCTCCCTAAATAGTAAATTCCAGCATTTCAGTTATACCGATATCTGGTATACCATAAGTTAGTGCGATGCCCAAGGTGTTGCTGTCTGCTCCAGCGGCACTAAACTGTATGTTGATCACTGAAACTACAGGCATAAATTTATTTATTTGCTCTCTTATTCTTGTCTCTATCATTACATATGTTTGAGAGCCAAAATTTTGAAACAGAAAATTTCTTAAACCAACACCAAACTCCGGCTCCATGACTCTTTCGCCGGGGGCTGTTAAAATCAACATCTTAAGATTCTGCCTGACGAGTGCTCTAAAATTTTTTATCATAGTAAAGCCGTCGATCGAATTTTTAGTAATCGGTAGTGCTACTCCAAATGAAGACATTTTTTAGAACCTCCTAATAAATAGCTGCTTTAATTATTTGTGCACCGAACTATCCCGGGCCATCACACATATTGCCTTTGGCGTCGTAAGGAGTGGAGCGCAACTTCCGGCGTTGCCACCAAGAAAGCAGGCCGGCGCCGGGAGACGGCATTATTCTTGCTCTCATATTTCTTAAGAAGATCTTTGCTGCTCCTTCGCTATAATTATCGCCCGGCTTCCAACTGCGGGAGTTGTAATATGCTCGGAACATTTTCTTAATTCTTGCTTTTGAATTCCTCAAAAGCAGGCGATCCCAGTTGTCCCACTCTTTAACAAATAGGCCACCGAAAAAGCCGGGTTGGCGATTGTAGTACTCTTGCCACCCTTCTGCACCATATGTGCCACTCTTTTTCATGTCATAGGTAATGGTATCGAGCGTATATGTTTCTCCAAAAATTGGCCACCAGAACGGAGATCTTCCCGTGATCTCTCCCTCGACTTCGTGCAAGTACGCTATCATTCCCGGCTTAGCTCTAATTCCATAGTGCTTCGGTGAGTCGCTCACATCAATCCAATCTTCGATATTACTACTATCAACAAAAATCTCATCAAGCAGTGGCACGCTTGTGGTTGGAACCCATCTGGTTGCGTCTCCGGGGCCCACTGTTACCTCGCCGATTGATGACAAGAATCCCATATCGTTATACAGTGCCAAAATTGCTGTTACCTTTTTCATCGAGAAAATATAGCTTGTCATTACCTTATACTTTGCATCATTTTTGAGCATATTGAGCAAACAGAACAATAACTTGCTGTTACCCGTAAATGACTGAGTTTCACCGATTAATAAGTCCAGTGCATCTACCGAAACCGTTGTTACTAGAACCTTGGATGTTCCATAGTAAAAGTTGATACCATATTGAACTCCCATCTTACCTTCAATACCGACAACCTCATTATCTTTGTTGGTAACGGTCTTCATTGTTCCGGGATATACATCAGAAATTCTCAAATCGTGGTCATTTGACATAATTATGCTTAGGGCGTCACCAACTTTGTGTTGTTCCCCGTTGATACTTATAAACTTTTCTATTGCGAAGAAATTGGTTGTTGTTGGGGTTGCTTCGCTCAGATCTGGGATGTCTCCTATTGGCATAAATTCTTCGGCCACACCGGTGGGGGATTGAGGACCGGTTCGATCTCTACCGGGTACATTTTTATTGCTACCCGAGGTTCCTGCATCTTTAATTGCCTTCGCGTCGGTGCGCTGTACAGTTCTTTTTATCGTTCCAACATCAACTGATTTGGCGACCGGTCGCAACAAGTCTACGTTCAAGTCATTTGGGTTGTGTAATTCTTCGCCAGTATAAAACATCTTGTCGCCGGCCTCATCAACTTGAGAATGGAAATACCCAACGTAATCATCGCCAAAGTCAAATCCATTATTCGGATCGTTGTCTTGTGCTATTCTCCATTCGCCGCCAGAGGTATAAAAAACGTCGGGCTTATCGGGGTCCACGGGTGCAGGATCGTAGAGTTCCCTAAATTGCTCAACAAGTTTGTAATCAAATATCTGCAACGGATCACCTGCAGTGGGGCAGAGGTTCATGAACAACCAATAATCCAAATCAAAGATGTCTGGTACGAATCCGTTGGCAGCCATATTGTCAACTAGTTTTTCGCCCATAACATTCAATTGTATTTTGACCAGTTCTGTCAATATCAGCTTTGCTTCTTCTTCCAGCATCTGCACTGCTTCAAAATTCTCATCTCGACGATAACCTTGAAGAGTCTGGAAAAAACCAGCATCACCAGCTAATTTTGCATCCCAAAGACTTTGAACATATTTAGACTTTTTCTTGCCGGTTTCCACATCTTTATAGCGCATATTGTATGCTTCTCTAAAAGGGTAGCCGTATTCTTGTTGAAAATCAT
>CEOH01036470.1_pt1 | contig 21609 bp, 21 predicted proteins | sample 530311 | NCBI WGS metagenome assembly CEOH01 (sample SAMEA2619923, study PRJEB7988) | marine metagenome | biome: marine biome (ENVO:00000447); feature: deep chlorophyll maximum layer (ENVO:xxxxxxxx); material: "saline water (ENVO:00002010), including plankton (ENVO:xxxxxxxx)" | depth 60 m
CCACTGCGCCCATAAATAATTGGATATTGAATAATGCAATTAGTTTTTTCATTCGGACTTTTCTTTACTGTAATTTTAGCATAACGGCCAATAATCTTATTCTTTTCTTGGTCGTATTTTTCGTTGGGCTTTTGGAGTATTTGATCAGTCTTAAACACCGGTTCAAACTCTAAAATAAAATTAGCAAAATGCAATAGAGCGTTACCGCCTGTGGCAGAGGTTTGACGGACAGGAGCTTTGCTGTAAGGATCTAGTTTTATGTCGGCCCTAACCTGACTGATAAAAATAGCCATATGCCCTCTCTTGGCTAAAGCAATACTTACACGCTTCATAAAGTCCGAAGCGATTACAGCTCCTCCTGCAACTTTTTTAGAGTCAATAAAAGGCTTGTCCATATCTCCTTTAGCAATAAGTCCGTCTACTGAATCCAAAATAAAACAATACTTAGTGTCTCCTTCATTTTTTCCTACCAGCATTCTTAATGCTTCCACAACAGTTTCGTAAATGTTGCACTCGAACACAAAACAATTTCCATCTTCCCATTGTTCAGAGTCAAAAACAAAATCCACTCCAGAACGGCTCCGCATTTCTTTACTTAAACGCCCTTCTGCCTTAATGTAAAACCCTCTTCCATTGGGAACATTTTTTAAAAAATTCTTCATGACCTCGAGAGCTTCCGATGTTTTACCTCCTTCATTTATTCCGGTGAACCTATGGAGTCCCGGACCAAACCCTCCTCCTAATTCGTAGTCAACTACAAGGCTTCCGCTTGAAACCTTATAGTCGTGCTCGTCTTCATAGTTATAGTGGTCTTTTTCGTTATTCTTAAGAAAAGAACCTATTAACTCATTGGGAGTTAATTCCTTACTTGTCGTCTTCTTTGTTCTAGCCATTTAAAAAATCTTTAATACTTCTTGGTTTGCGCTTGATTATAACGTCTTCGCCCGACTTTTCTTGTGAAAGTTCAACTTTATTGTCTTCTTTAACTTTATAATTTGACTGTTGGTATTTTTTTATAAGCTCATCCTTAAAAGGGTAATTAAAAAATTGAGCAAAACTAAATAGTTTCTGCTCCTTCATGAATGAAGATGAGGCTCCAGTTTTTACCTTGATGAAAATAGATTTAAAATTTACTTTCAACCAAAAATCTTCGTCGGGATATTCATCAATAAGTCTTTTTAGTAAGAAGCTTTCTTTTTGCCAAAAGCGCCGTAGATTAGTTTTAGGAATATGCAAATGCTTGCGTACAATTTCACGGCGAAGAGCTAAAATAGACTTTGGTTTCTCCGTATAAGCAAATAAAGTTCCTAATTTAGATAAAAAAGCTCGGCGATACGTTTTTCTCTTATCAAAAGTTAAGCTATCTAATTTCACAAGCACCAGCTTGTGCTTTGAAACAGTGAATGTCAAGAAAAAAAGAGGACCTTAGGCCCTCTTTTAGTCGTTTTTTTTTAGGTAGTTTTTAACGCAAACCTTCTGCGCGTTGTTCGGCTGATCTCAGTTGCGGATTTTTTAATCTGTCTTTCTTCATTTGCTCCTGTATCTTGTCATCGATCTCGTAACCTTCGTAATTGATAGGTCGAGTATCTTGGAAGACTGTACCCACATCTTTGCGATCAACGTACTTGTCGGGGAAAACAGCAATCTGAGTGGCATCAGCTAGGTCAAACTCCTTTTTAATCGTATTGGGCAATGCCGCGACAAATTTTGCCCCTTTCTTTTTCACGAAGGTAACTAGCTTTCTTTTAAACTCATCATAGGACATGTTCCCGGACATCCTACCAAAATTAGAAACTGCATCTGGAACATCTGCAGGGGTGACAATCGGGAAACTACGGTTTCCCGGGAAAAGAAAATCACTATCTTTTAAATTAGATCTTTTCTTACCTCCAAAAAACTTCTGTGCCGCCTCCTCAATGTCAACTTCTAAAACATTATCATCCTTAACTTGCATTGTGACGCTCTCTCTGGCAGCATTGGCCAACCGAGATTTGTCAAATGTTTCATCATACTTCAAATCTTTAATCATAATACCTTTCTTTTCAGATGGCTTGCCTTTTTGAAGCTTTTTGATTTTAGATTGGTCGTCTTTAATAGCGTCTTTTTCGTGCTCTTTTTGTTGTTTCGGGGTATCGCGCTTAAGCTCTTTTGTGTCTATTTTCTCCCACTCTTTTTTAGTCTTGGCCGCCTTAGACTCCTCTTTTTTTTCTGATTTAGTATCGGAATCTTTCTTATCCCCGTCTTTTTTCTTACGAATCATTTCTAAGAATTTTTCTCTAGCAGCTTTTTGCTTGCCGCTAGCAGCATCAGATTCACTTTTAACATCTTTGACATCTTCTTTTTCATCCTTCTTAAGGCTTTCAATCTCTTTTTTGAGGTTCTTCACTGCATCCTCGTGATGCTTTAGGCGCTCTTTAAGCGTTTCGCTATCCAGCTCTCCCTTATCTTGGCGATATTCTTCTCTTTCTAAGCGCTCTTGCTTAGTTTTATCACTTGCTTCAGATTTATTTAATTTTTGCAGACTCATTTGTTTTTTCTTTTAAAGGTTTGACTTTAGGTTTGCATTCGTCTTTCTTCTTAATTATATAATAAATTTTAGATTTAGGACAAAATTTCATACTCAATATACTTTACACCAACTTAAGCGCGCGTAGAAATTAAAAAAATTAATAAAATCTAATAGTTCCTGAGGTCTTAGGGGCGATAGAGTAGTCATAAAATATAGGCCTTTTGGGCTTTTCTTTTGTAGGGGATGCTTCAGCTCCTAAAAGCTCACTTAATTCAGCTTTCAACTCCTTGTTATGGCTTGGATAAGCAGGTAAATGAACTTCAAAATTATCCAAAGTTAAGTCAAGCTCAATAGGAAGAAGCAGTCTTCCCCACTCTTTCATTTTTTCCACATTATTATGGTCTTTGTAAAGCAAATAAAGATCCCATAAAGGTTCTGCACGGTGTGGGGCAATTAAATGAGCAGATGTGAGGTCTTCGATTCGCCTTTCTTCATCGTCAACTCTATTTTGTAGAAAGGAACGATAATAGAAATGAGACCACTCAGGGCCGAAATGTTTTATTAATTGATCATAGTAGTAAATACCTCTTCTAATAAAATGATCGACCGTTTCTTTTCCGTAAGGAAAGTACTGAAAACACCAGCTTTCATGAACTCCGTAACCTGTGAAGACAAAAGATTTGCAAAGATAAACTAAATGATAAAATTCATCTTGAATCGTAGAGCCTTGGGCTAATCTTTCATGTAATTGAACTTCTAGCTTATAAACATCTTTTAAAAATTTCAAGGGATCTTCATAGCTGTTTCCTTTTTTTTCTAGAGAAAATTGATGAAAAGAAAACGGAAGGCATTTTTGGGAAAGGGGAGTTCCATCTTGACAGTGAATTGTCTCATGTGCTTCGTCGTCTTGCCAATAAAATTCTTTATTAAAATTCCAAAGCCATGTCCGAGGAGTAAGGTAGTCACCGCTTCTATAAATTACATTATGGGAAACAGCATCGTTAATTAAAGCCCAATCAAAATCTTCGTCTACTATAAGGGCTTCATCTGCGTCTTGTCTTAATATATAGTCACAGCCATGATCGGTGTCACATAAAAAATTCCAAGAGTGTTGCCGGTTAATTCCATGCCCTTTCCATCCTATTTCACTTTGATATAATTTGCCCGGAATACCTTCTCTTTGAAAAAAATCTTCAATTATCTTTTGGGTTCCATCTGTGGAGCCATTATCTACTAGCACCCAATAATCAATATAATCTACAACAGAGCTTAACATCTCTTCTATAATTGGAGCCTCGTTTTGAACGTGAGTCCAGAGACATATTTTCACTTGATTCTGTTTTCTAGCCATTTATTTTTCCTACTTTAGATAGAACTTGCCCTATAGCCGCATCCATGTCAAGATATTTATAAGTAGCTAACCTTCCTAAAAATAAAACTCTTGATTGGTGTTTAGCGAGCTGGGCGTATTGTTTATATGCGTGACGATCTGCTTCAAAGTTTTTGGGATAAAAAGGTATATTTTCCTCGGTATGTTCGCAAGGAAGCTCTGTGGTCAGTATTGTTTCTCCGTTACCTAGCACGACATTGTTTATATAAGAATAATCAACTGTCCGAGTATGTTCAACTTTTTTATTGCACTCATTAATTTGAAAGCATCCTTGGCGAGGACCTCTTTTAAAGTCTATTTTAAGCGAACGATAACCTAAGGAACCTCTAAAATATTGAAAATAAGCATCTAATTTTCCAGTATAAACTAATAAATCAGTATTATATTTTCTCCAGCTATCCTTATCTGCATTTAAATGAACCGGAATGCCTTCTAGCATAGAGTTAATAATTTCAGTATAGCCATGAGTAGGCATGCCGGTATATGTGTCGTTGTGGTAGCAGGGGTTAGTGGAATTTCTTATTTTAGGGACTCGATTTTTAATAGTGTTCGGAAGCTCGTCCCAAGGTAAGCCCCACATTTTTTCACTATAATCCTTGAAGACTAAATCAATAATCTCCTCTTCGCTTTTGGAGCCTACAATATTTGCTGACTCTATATTAAAGGGCAAAGGAATGAGGCCTTCGTTTGTGTTAGCCTTGACGACATGACAATATGGAATAAACTCTCCAAATTGATTGATAAAATCCCATATTTTTTTATTATTTGTATGAAAAGAGTGAGGTCCATATTTATGAACTGTCATTTTCTCTTCCGTGTAATCAAAACAATTTCCCGCAATATGATCTCTAGATTCAAAAACCTCTACATCAAAGCCTTTATTTTTTAAGAGGAATGCTGCCGTGGCTCCCGATAAACCTGCCCCTACAATTAGGGCTTTCATGGTACATCTAAAAAATTATAGTAAGCAAATTTATTTTTTAAAAACAAAAAATTAGGATGTTTATTATAAAGCTCTTCAGCGAACATCCCATCAGCCTCGTAGTAGCTTTCCTGAAAGCGTTGTTTTTTTATAAAAGATATGTTATATATTAATTGAGCTGTATCGACATGATAAGTTTTCATATTAAACGCCTCTGCCAATAATGGGATAGAGCCGTTAAAGCGCAAAGATCCATTTGAGGTTTTCTGGCTTAGGCAAGCCGCAGCATATTTTTCGTCCAACAAATTTTCTATGCCGCAAAAATCAGATGAAATAATATTATCATCATCATTAAAATATATCCATTGAGCTTCAGGTAAAATATTATCTAGCATATAATTCCTATGGCCATGCCCCACGGCTCCATCCGATTGATTTCGGTGGAAATATATACCTCGAGAAAATAAAGATTTTATTTTTATTTTAAGATAGTCAATAAAAAAAATATTAGAAGATTTTTGAAATAATTTTTCATCAAAAATAATATGCCATCTACAATTCTCATTAAAATTTTTCTCTATTGAGGCCGCTATTTTAAAAAGATTATATGGTCGCGAGCACGGAGTTACAATGTCTATTGTATTTTTCATTTCCACGGAGGACCACTAATCCATGAAACTATCGAATAGCGATTCCCGGACTCTAAAGGAGTTACCTCATGTTGCAAAATAGATGGGAAAAAAATGACAGTTCCTTGGGTTTTATCGGGATATAAAAGTTCTCCTCCCGGATTTATAACTAAATCTCCTCCTGTATAATCTTTAGGGTTACTTAATTGCAATACGACGCTTAATTTTCTGTGGTAATTCCAAGGGCCAATATCCACATGATAACCATATTTAGCCCCTTTTCCTTCGTATTCGGTGAACTGTAAGTGCTCAGTAAATCCGCAGATGTCTAACTTGTAAGTCTCGTTAGCTTCAATCGATAAATCTCTTATCCTTTCATAAATCCAACTAGTGCTTTCATTAGGGGGAATCCAACGTATAGTGCTTTTACGGTACTCATTACCATCTCCTGCAAAAGTAGTTCCTCCTTGTTTCTCGTACTCTTGAGCTAAGCTTATAATATTTTTGCATTCATCAGAAGAAAATGCCTCTTGAAACCAATAATAATTTAAAAGCTGAGGCCCTCCATCTTTAGTACGGGTTCCGAAAAACGGCAAGTCTCCTGACGCATGAGCTACTCTATCGGCGGATATCATGTTTTATATTAAAAATCATCATCTAACATTCCAGCATTTTGATAATTCTTTTCTCGGCGCTCAAAAAATGCAGCTATACCGGTTGCGTCTTGGGCTTCTCCCAGCCATGGGAAAGGGTTTTGCGCGCCCTCGTACATTTCAGGAAGACCTATGGAGGATACCCGAGTATTGGCTAAATATTTTATATAATCCATCAGCATATCAGCGGTAACGCCCAATATACCATTCGGCAAGATTTCTTTAGCATACTCTATCTCTATTTTAACTCCTTCTTTAATAATATCAAGGAGTTCTTCTTGGAGCGATTTGGTCCACAAGGAAGGGTAATCATCTTTAATTTTATTAATAACATTAATGCCGAATTCTACATGGATTGATTCATCTCTTATGGTATAATTGATTTGATCGTACAATCCGGTTAATTTATTTTGCCGTCCTAGTGACATAATAAGTGCAAAATTACTGAAAAACCATGTACCCTCCATTATCAAATAAAAAGTCACCATATTCTTAAGAAAAGATTGTTTGCCTTCTTTTGTTTCTATATCAAAATCTTTATCGAATTTTTGAAGACGCTTGGCAACAAATTGATTTTTATTCTTGATAGTTTTAATGTTTTTATAAGCTTCAGCTACTTCGTCTACATTCAGATTGTAAGCCTCGCAACAAACCGCTACCGTCCAATTATGTAAACTTTCTTCAAAATTTTTGCGTAACAAATACTGGCGGCATGCACCATCTGTAATATACCTATATTCTACTGTATCAATAGAATTAGAAACCATAGATTCTCCCATGGCAAAGAGCCCGAGAGTTCTTTTCACAAGAAGCTTCTCGTCATCTGTGATAAAGCCATTGTTTTTCCATTGTTTTATATCGTTGGACATATCAACTTCTTGAGGCATCCAATGATTAGCACAGCCTTTCCTCCATAAATCAATCGCCCATGTATTAGGGGACTGTATTAGCTGGCTGACTCCAGCCTTGTTTGCGTCTAAAATTTTACTCATAAATCAGCCCTCGCACATTTCGCAGCTCTCTCCTGCTGCAGCAGCAGCCTTAGCGGCTTCAATTTTTTCCTGAAACTCTTCCAAGCTTTGCGTGGAGGGTTGTTCGGAGGTTACTTTTTGTATTTTAGACGCAGCTTTATTTCTCAAGTAGTAAGTAGATTTAAGTCCAGAGTTTGAACTGTGCAAGTAGATGTCATTTAAAAATTTTAGACTAGTTTTACCATTGTATAAATTAAATGATATTCCTTGGTCTATCCATTTTTGCCTAGCCGCAGTAGCCTCGATAAGTTTTTGCTGATCTCTATCAAAAGCTGTTTTATATATAGCTTTTAAGTCTTCTGGAATGTTAAGGAGTGACACGTCACCGTCAGCTTGCTTAAGTGCTTCAGCTATCTCGCTATTCCACAGTCCTCTGCTTTTCATATCATCCACAAAATTAAAATTAACAATATAATAATTTCCACTTTTATTTTCATACCTAAATAAAACGGAAAAGAACGGCTCAATAGACTGTTCGCAGCCCACTTGGTAAGCAATAGATGCGTTAGGAGCAATAGCCATAGTGTTAGAGTTTCTAATGCCATGTTTTTTTATACTATCTCTAACGGGCGTCCAGTCTAGTTTTGTTTTGGATGTCTTTGATCCTTTCCATTTCATCAGAACATTCCATGTGTCGATAGGTAGCTGGTTCTGGCTCCAAGTAGACCCTTCATAGGAGGCGTATTTTCCTCTTTCACGAGCTAACTTAGACGAAGTAAGAATAGCATGATAAGAAATATACTCCATTAATTCGTCGGCAAACTCAACTCCATCAACTGAATCTTGCTGAATTCCAAGCTTGGCGTAAGCATCAGCCCATCCCATAGTGCCCATACCAATTGGTCGGTGCCTCATATTTGCATTGTAAGCCTCTTTTGTGGGATAAAAGTTTATATCGATCACATTGTCTAAAGCACGAATTACTTTAGAAACTGTATCGGCTAAAAGTTTTTTATCTAATTTGCCTTTCTTTACGTGGTTAGATAAATTAAGCGAACTTAAATTACACACAGCCGTTTCCCCTACTGACGTTTTTTCTCCATCAGAATATTGTGAGTGCTTAGTGTGAAGATAAATTTCTGTGCACAAATTTGATCCATGTAGAGTTCCTTCATGAATATTTGAATACCTAAAATTAGCATTATCTTTAAAAGTTATCCAAGGATGGCTAGTTTCAAATAAAGATTTTAATATCTTTTTCCATAAATCTTTAGCTTGCATAACCTCGAAGTTTTTAATTTCGCCACTTTCGACAAGAGATTCATAATATTTATACCTTCTTTCAAATTCCTCACCAAAAAGTTCGGTTAAGTCAGAAACGTCAGAGGGGCAAAATAAAGTCCATGGTTCATTGTTTTGAACCCGTTTAAAAAATAGATCGCAGCACCACAAGGCTGTGTTTAAATCATGGCAACGCCGACGCTCTTCTCCTCCTACTTTACGCAAGTCAATAAAGTCTACAACGTCTAAATGCCAAGGTTCCAAATAGGCACAGCCACTTCCCCTCCGCTTTCCGGCTTGGTCGCACGCTACTAACATGTCATTATATATTTTTAGCCAAGGTATTAAACCGGAGCTTGTCCCATTGGTTCCTTTTATATAAGAACCTGTAGCTCTGATTTTAGAAACATGAAAGCCTAGGCCTCCTGCGTATTTAGACTTACGAGCTTCTTGCCATAAACCGTCAAAGATTCCGTCTACGCTATCGTGAATTTCAGATAAGTAACACGAAGACAATTGATTATGAGTAGTGCCTGAATTAAAAAGCGTAGGAGTAGAAGGTGACGCAAGATGCTGGCTGTAAATATCATAAAGCTCTTTTGCTCTGCGTTGCGGGTCATCTTCATTGAAACATAAGCCCATCGCCACTCTCATATAGAATGCTTGAGGGGTTTCGATCACCTTATCTTCATCGCGAAACAAGTAGCGATCATAAATATTCTTTATCCCTACATATTTAAAAATTAAATCTCTATCTGGTTTTAAATATTCAGATAAATCCTTAAGATCATATTGAGTCAATCGTGCATCAAGCGCCTCATCTTTTATTGCTTTTTTGATGTTTTTAACAAAGACAGAACGATAGTCTGCATCAAAGGTATCTGCATCTACACTCTCGCGCAAAACTTCCTTGTAGAGAGTACTTAAAACAACGCGAGCCGCAACAAAAGAATAATTAGGCTCTTTATAAATCTTTTGTCGAGCTGTAAGCTCTATGCTTTTATCAATTTCAGAAGTCGGTATTTTATCATAAAAAGTGGTTTCCATATCTAAAACCACCTCACTCGCTGATACTCCGGAAAGATCTTCACATGATCTTTCTACAAATCTGTTAATTTTATTTACCTCGAAGTTCTCTAAGCGACCATTCCTTTTTTTGACCCGAATTTGTTTACTCATTTTGACCTTATATACTTTACACTCCAACTTAGGAGCTCAACTGCCAAAAGTTTTAACTAATTCTACATCTTTGTCAATCATTCTTTTTACCAAATCATCAAAAGACACATTTCTCTTCCATTTTAAGTCTTTTTCTATGGCGGCAGGGCTCCCTAGGAGTAACTTTACCTCTGCTGGACGAAAGTATTTAGAGTTAATACACACAATAGGGTCACCTGTCTCGGGATTAAAGTATTCTACCTTTTGTCCGTCTATTTCAGTTGCATTTAATTGAAAAGGGATATTCGCATGTAAAAGCGCCTTTTCTAAAAACTCTCGAATTGTATGGGTTTCCCCGCTGGCTATTACATAATCCTTAGGAGAATCAAAGTTAGGATTATATTCTTCTTGGTTTACCATTCTCCAAATGCCCTCAACATAATCTTGAGCATGACCCCAGTCGCGTTTCGCCTCAAGATTGCCTAACTGTAACGGTAAAGGTTTTTTTCCTTTATCGATAAAACGTTTTAGTAGGGCTACTCCTTTGGTGATTTTTCTAGTAACAAATTCTTCTCCTCGGCGTTCTCCTTCATGATTGAACAGCCAGCCTTGAACTGCATATAAATTATAGCTTTCTCTATAAACTTTAACCAAGTGACGAGCTCCAGCTTTTGCTGCTCCGTAAGGAGAGCGCGGACGTAAAGGGTGAACTTCATCTTGAGGGCTGTATAAAACATCACCAAATTCCTCGCTCGTTCCCGCATTGTAAAAACGAGTTTTAGGTGAAAATTTCCTAATTGCTTCTAAAATATGCAATACCCCTGTGGCGTTAACATTCCAAGTAGCTACAGGTATATCCCAACTTGCACCAACATAACTTTGTGCTGCCACATTTATAAAATAGTCGGGACTGTATTTTTGAATTACATTTTGAATTGATTCGTTATCAGTCAAATCGAAATACACTTTTTCAAACCTAGGGTTATCAAAATGATGCTCAATATTAACATAGTTGGGTGACGAAAGTCTGCGAAAGCATCCTACGATGTGGCAATCTGTATTTTCTAGCAGATAGTCTACTAAATGGCTACCGTCTTGACCTGTTACTCCTGTTACTACTACTTTAGTTTTCATTGATTAATTTTGTTTTGTTGTGCTATATACCAATTATATGTCTTCTTAAGGCCTTCTTCAAGAGAAGTTTTAGCCTCGAATCCAAATTTTTCTTTTGCCTTGCTGGTATCAAGGCATCGTCGTGGTTGTCCATTAGGGCGCGCAGCGTCCCATACAATTTCTCCTTCATAGCCTACTAGCTTCTTTATTGTTTCCGCTAATTCTTTTATCGACGTTTCTTTCGCTGCTCCTATATTAATGGGCTCGGGGCTGTCATAGTTACAAAATGCTTTCCAAATAGCATCAGCGCAGTCACCCGCATACAAAAACTCGCGAGATGCGGAGCCGTCTCCCCAAAGGCAAACAGCGGGCTCATTTTTTTCTTTTGCTTCGTGAAATTTTCGTAGCATTGCAGGAATAACGTGAGAATTCTCAAGATCAAAGTGATCATGCTCACCATACATATTTACAGGAATCAAATGGATTATATTCTCATGGTATTGCTGATGAAACGCTTGAGCGCCTACTAATAAATTTTTCTTAGCTAAGCCATAAGGAGCATTCGTTTCTTCTGGATATCCATTCCATAAGTCTTCCTCCTTAAAAGGAACTGGCGTATGCTTAGGATAGGAACATACGGTGCCTAAGGTTACTGTCTTTCTGATTTCCGGAAGCTCATTAGTAACCCGAAGCACATTAAGGCTCATCTGTGCATTGTTTAAAAAGAAATCGGCAGGCTTCCGTTGATTAATACCAATTCCCCCGCATTGAGCAGCCAAATGTATAATAGATGTAATCTCATTATAATAGCAATAATAGTAAAGCTCTTGATAATCAAGACAGTTCATCTGCGCACTTGAAGGGGTAAAAAGCTGATAAAGGTCAGTGCCTTTGTAATTAATCTCAGAATTAATTAAATTAATTTCATGGGCCATTTTGGTGGTTAAATGGTTACCTAAAAATCCGCTAGCTCCAGTTAATAAGATATTCATAAATTATTTCCACTTTCCATAAGAGGGGTCTGCCGCTCTTTTTCGCCTCATGTATTCTCTCTTTTGAAGTCGACGTTTTTCAATATTTTCTTCGTCGTATTTTTTTTGAGCCTTAGCTATAGCCTTCTTGCCTTTCTTGCTTTTAGAATACTTTTCTTGGTTTTTATTCTTCATATACTTTATTAGACTTTTTGAGATTTTGTTTGCCCCACATCGGCTGCAGGTTGGTGTAATGGTTCGGGTAATTCCCTTTAAACTTAGAGATAGGAATTATATGATCAATATGCCAACATCCTTCATGGTCGTTGTTTTCTCCTGACCCGTAATTGTCCCAATTCATTCCTTGTTCAAATTGAGAGCTAAGATGTTCAACAAGTTCTTTCCGCGTACATCCTACTTGTTTAGAAAAATGATGGTCTTTCGCTTTCTTAAGAAACTTTTTTAAGCGATTTCTCACGTTATTATAAGCCCTAGCTTCTGGCTTTGATCGATATTTTTTCTCGTAAGACCTGCGTTTTTCTCTATTGTTTTTATTGTACTCTCTAATTGAATTTAAAAGGCCTTCTTTTTCTTCTATCGTCATGTTATCATATGCGGCTTTAGCTTTGCTAGCTTCGCAATCGAGGCAGCGATAGTTTGATTGACCATTGCCATAATTTAGATTCCTAAAATCTTCAAAAGATTTTATTTCGCCGCAATATCTGCACGGCTTCATTTTGTTCTCTTCATCTGTATAGTAATAAAAGAACGGCTTATTGTTTTTTTCGCCCATAGAAGCCCACCCTTCTTCTTCTAACTTTTTAAATTTTTCTAAGCTAATAGTTTGTTTTGACGTTCCTTTAAAATGGCCTTTTAGCATTTGGTCAACTAAATTAAAAAAAGCTTTCTTTTCTACAAGGTATTTAAAAAAAGTCTCACCCAAATTAGAGGGAACATCGTAAATCTGTATAAGATTAGATTTTTCTTTTGTAAAAAGCAAATCTTTTGCTCGTTTAATCTTGTCTCCCTCGATTACTGATTTTTTACGCTTGCTGTTTTTCCCGTAAGAATCACTTAACAATTTATGCGCCACAAGTACATCATGACATTCTTTCATTGTCATACATTCTTCTGGAGTAAGTTCGTAGTTTAGTCGAAGATAATTTTCTATCCTTTTATCAATATACTTTTGTAAGTTCTTTATAGTGTAATTGAAAAAATTTCCCAAACTTGGGACAAAGATATCGCTTTCGCTTAAGCAGTCTTTACATATCTCTTCAATGATCGCCGATCGTATAATCTTGTCTTGCGACAATTTAAGATCTATTGTATAAAAATTATCAACACTCACCTCTTTAAGGCAGCAGCTACATTCTATCGTATAGTCATCCATAATCTATCGTCCACTATCTTTCGGTTTTTTGTCGGAAAATTTTTTTTACTTGCTAATTATTTTACTGATTCCGGGGCTGAGGCCGATCCTGATCCAGTTTTTACGGCTGTCATATGGCAATGAGAGGCCTCTCTTGTAACTGATGTTATGCTGCGGGAGCAATTTGTCTAGATAAAAATTATCATGGCTGTCGTTTATGTGAATCCAGCTTACATTACCGTATTTTATGTCATAGTAAGCAAGTTTTTTCTCTTGTAGCAGTTGCTTTTCATTTAAGACAATATTAATATGTTCTTTTTTGATATGAGGGTGGGAAATCAAAAAATTTATATATTTAAGGCTAGCGCCCGCAACAGGGAACGAAGGGCGAATTTTTTCAAGGTGCCAAATGTTAAAAGGAGAACTTATTACATAACCGCACCGTGATCCGGCAGCTCCCCATGCTTTAGAAAAAGTTTTGCATACAAATAAATTATCATAAACTTGAGTTAAATGTGAGGCGCTTTCTCCGCCAAAATCAATATAAGCCTCGTCTAATAAAAGAGGCACATCTTTGTTTTCTAGCTCTTTACATAAAAAGTGAATGTCATCGAGAGACTTGAGCTTTCCAAAAGGAGAATTAGGGTTAGCCATAATAACTAACGAAGTGTTATCTCTAACTTCGCTGAGAAAAGACTCTAGATTAAAATCTAAGTCTCTATTATACTTAACCTTAACGCAATGAAGATTGTTAGTGTTTGCATAAACTTCGTACATTGGAAAACATGGGTCATTAATTATCACTTCTCCATAGGGAGTTGAAAATAAATCAAAAATACTTTTAATAATTTGGTCCGACCCAAAGCCTAGGCTTATATGGGAAAGGGGCAGTTCCTCTAAAGCAGCAATTGAATCTTTAAGGTAGGTATAATCATGTTCTGAGGGGTAGCATATAAAATCCTCTTGGGTTAAAGTTTTTAAAAATTTTTTAAAATCTGCTTCAGAAAAATTTATAGGCCTCTCTCCCATGTCAAGCCTTAAGCCTGAAACATTATTTGTCCGGTCTGCAAATCTTCGAGTTACATTATTTAAATAATTCATTTTAATTATTGACCTCCAACTCCTCTAGCAAAGGAGAAAGCTCTTTATAGGAGCAGTTCTTACAATGAGAAGTTGGTGCGTTTGATTTGCAGCTATTAGCAATATGTGTAAGTTGGGGGGAAGATCTAATGTGTTCTATATCTTCTCTAAAAATATTACCTATGCTTTGTGCTCCCGTATTAAGGCAGCAGATTTTTACGTCGCCCTCTACTGTGACATAAAGGCCTTTGCGCGGCCAAAAGCAATCCGACCAAGTCCATGGTGATTTGCCTTTAATATAATCTTTATATCCTTTAAGGTAGCTTAATTGATGCTCAGAATAGCCCCATGTATTAGAGTTATTAGTTATAGAGTTGTCTTCGGACCAATCTTGTGCTATGTTTAATCTGAAATCATCCAAATTGTACTCCAATTGAAACGCATTAATTTTTGGTATGTCAAAAATATTTTGTTTATTTACAACGTAATTAATTACAACTTTGCATCCTGATCTATTTAGGAGTTGAAAGTCCTCTAGAAACTTTATAAGTTTTTCCCATTTAGCTGGAGAGCGGTCCCTTTCGTAGTTTTCCTTGTATCCGTCAATAGAAAAATAAAGCATATCAATGTTCTTCATGGTTTGCTCTAATCTAGAACGCATCTTTGAACCTTTTGATATGTTATATTGACAATTCGTAGCCACTATGACTTTTGACTTAGGAAAATACCTTTTAAATTCTTCCGTTATGCGATCGAACTGTGGATGGAGCATGGGCTCTCCCATTCCCATTAATTTGCATTCCCTTATGGGGTGGTGCTTGATTCTCTCCAACATATTTGTCCATTTAGAAAGGGGCATGTGGATAAGTTTCGAAACGACTTCGTTTCGGTTACAAAACGAACAGTTCAAATTACAATAATTGGTTGTCTCTAGATACGCGTATGTAATTTTATCCATCTTTATTTTTCTCCCAGTCTTCTAATGTTCCCCAATCTAAAAAACTTGTAGCTTCAATATATGAAAAGACAGCGGCCCCGGTTAATATCATGTGGGAAAAAATATGGCTAACATAAATTTCTTGATTATGCAAACAAACAGAACTACTAGTGACATCTTTATAGGAAGTGCAATATTGATCAGCATCACAAGAATAAACTCCTACGCAAATATCATTTGATACCATTTTTTTCTCTATGATATCTTCAATTATGTTGTGGTTATTTTTTTTGATAAAGCTTTTAGCCTCAAGCCTGCTTACTCCGCTATCTATTTTTACTTTTAGTCCTACGATATAGTTTTCCGAGCTTGTGACCCCGTAGTTAACAGCGCAATCACAATCTTTTATAACGATAGGTCCGCTCACGGAGCAATCTTCAATGGTTTTGTATACGGTCTCAGACGCTGATCTAGTGGGAGAGTCAAGAATAAGCACATCTACTCCCCATTTTAAACGAGAATTTAAAAAATCAAAAGCCCCCCACTTGTCTTGCTGCTCTTGTGTGATAGTTACTATAGTTTGCTCAAATTCTTGAGGGATGGCATCTATAACCATTTCAATCATGGACTCTTTATGGTTATTCTCAAGCATCCATTTTGGTGGTAAGTTTGGGAATCGACTAGATTTGCCCGCGCAGGGAAGTATTAAAGTGCTCATAAATGTTTTAAAAGCTGGCGGAAATTTGGCAACAAAAAGTCTTTAATTACAGGGGTGGTGCTGTACGGTAAAATCCGTAACAACTGAAAAGGTATTAGCCTTTTATATATTTCTTTATCTTGGTGGCTCCAAGAGTCTTGAAATTGTTTAAGTATGATTATGTTCTTAATTAAAGGTACATTGTTATTTTTTCTCCATGACCATCCCGTCATAAGGTCTAAGAAAAGTTTTGATTTATCTATAAAGCTGCTACTTAAAAACGAATCTAAAAAATCAATCAAATATATTTTATTATTTTTTATTATAATATTCTCAAAGCTTAAATCCCCGTGACAATAAGAAGAGGGAAGTATAGACCAATCAAAATCAGCGCAGTAATCTAAAAAACTATGCATATCGTCGTGGAGTCTGCTTTTTAGTTTTTTTATTTTTGATTGCATTAAGGTATTAGATTGGATTGGCTCATTGCCTTCGTGAATGCGAAAAACACTCTTAAGTATTTTAATCGAATCTTCCGGGTGATTGGTTGTAATAAAATCTTGCAACGAGCGTCCTTCTATGTACTCCATATCAAAATAAAACAAGTCTCCCGCAAATCCAGAAGAATAAACTTTGGGTGTGTTTATTTTGGGATGATTAAATTCTTTTTGCTTATGGAATTGTTGCTCTAAACGAAAATTATAATTTTTGTCTCTGGAGATTTTTCTTACCAGAAGCAAGCCTTCGGTGTCACTTTTTGCTAAAGATATGTGGCAGCCAGAATGGCCTTGCAGCTCTTTAACTAGTTCCATGTTGGCGTATCCACTCATGAACTTGCATTTTAGGTTTGTATCCAAGTTTAGCGGTCGCTTTTGATATGTCGGCTAAGGTAGTTTGAGCTTCGCCTTGTCGAGGGGGAATAAAGGTATAATTGGGACTAATGGATGCAGCTATATCAAGAATAGAGGTATTAGTTCCTGAGCCCACATTAAAAATTTCCCCATAACAAGATTCGTCAGAAGTTTCCATTGCTTTCATGTTCGCTTGGAGGGCGTCAGAAACATGGGTAAAATCTCGTTTTTGAGAACCATCTCCTACAATGGTCAGCTCTTCACCTGCATCGCGTTGGCGCAAGAATATTCCTATCACAGGGGCATATTGTCCTTTTAGCGGCTGCCTCTCTCCATAGATATTAAAATATCTAAGTATGACAGTTGGGAGGCCCCATAAGGTATAGTACATCTTGCATAAGTCCTCTGCTCCGACTTTGCTAACAGAATATGGATTAAGGCAATCACGAGTCATCTCCTCATTGAGTGGGGGAGAATTTTTCAGGCCGTACCCTGCTGATGTTGAGGAGTAAATAACCTTACCTACCCCGTGCTCTTTTGCTGCTTGAAGTACGTTACATGTCCCGACAAAGTTTACCTTACAGGCATCTTGAGGCCTTTCAAGCGTAGGCTGAATTCTGGATTCGGCGGCTAAATGAAATACAGTAGAAGCTCCCTTAAAGGCTCCTTCTATCGCTCCGTAATTAAGAATGGATTCTTCTAAATATGTTGCGTTAGGATTTTTAAAAAATTCCTCATTGCACTCTGCTGATAGGTCATCGATGACAATTACTTCATGGCCTCTTTTTATTAGCTCGTCCACAATGTGAGAACCGATAAAGCCACATCCGCCGGTTACTATTGAAATGTTACTCATAAGTTTTGACTCATTACTCCCGTAGGGTCTGTATTGATTTTAATGTAAGGGTGGCGATTGTCAAGTTTTATTTTTTTATTTTTTTCAGTAATTGCTAAAAAGTAGCCTCCTCCTCCGGCACCACAAAGCTTATGGGCTTTTACTAGTTTATTTTTATTTAAAGACGAGTCTAAATTACGTAATGGTTCGCTCCCGATAATCTCTGGGCTTGTTTCTTTTTTTATTGCCCAGCTTCGGTTGATGCAAGTAAAGACTTCGTTATAGTTATTAGTTAGTAAAGCCTCCTGCATACGGTTTACTTCCTTTAAAAGAGGTTTGGCGGCGGATAGATCCAGAGACTGTAATATTTTTGTAGATTCTCGCTGGATATTTGTATATATTAAATAAAAATCAAAATACCTAAAAATAGAAATGGGCAACTTGGTAACTTGAAAGTTGTTATGATTGTCAAAATGCATCATTTTGAACCCTCCTATCCCGCATCCAAAAGGATCTTGATACCCGGTAAGTGGATTAATTTTAGATTCTAACTTATGGGCTATTTGGCATATATTTTCCTGCGTCATTTTAAAACCATATAAAGAATTTATGCCGGAAACAAGGTTGAGAATATAAGATGAAGAAGATGCTAGCCCCGATCCAAAAGAAAAGACATCCGCATGTAAAGAAACTTTCAAGGGTTTAACATTAAAAAAATCTAATACAATTCTCACTACATCGTTCTTTATTTGGTTTATATTGTCACAGCTTTCAAAAGCCGTATAAGAAATAAGATATTTTTTTGTATGATTGTTAAACCCATTTACATCCTCGTGTAATGTAGAATATGTATATAAATCGGGAGTGAAGCTGATTACCTTCCCTTCTCCATACTTATCAATGAAAGCAGGAGAATCTGTTGATCCTCCTGATAAAGAAACACGGAATGGACATTTACTAATTACCACTTAAGCGTTTTCTTAGTTCTGATGAGGACCAATCGTGGTTGCGCTCATGATAAATAACACCGCTAGAAAACTCTTGCCCAGTGGCTTTTTTACCTCTGTAGTCAGAACCTAGAATTCTAATGTCAGGATTAAGCCTCTTTAAGATATTAAATAACTGTTTCTCTGTCTCATAAATAATAATTTCATTGACATAGGAAGTAGCCTCTAGTTGAATTTTTCTTTCCTCTAAAGATTGGACTGGGGAATTTTTACGTTGACGTAAGGTTCTTTTAGTAGGGGCTTCAGCGGAAGGGTCTATCTGAAGACCTGCATAAAGATAATCGCATACAGTCTTAGCTTCTTTTAAAAAAAGACAATGTCCTGCATGAAGCAAATCGAAGGCTCCGGCTACAAAGCCGGTAACGGTAACACTATTTTCTTTTCTCCAGTCATAGGCGTTCTGGGCCTTATCGTCTACTAGTAAGTCATAATGAGGCTTGCCTTTGTCGATTAGTTCGTCATACTTAACTTCCCATTTCTTAAGTTGAGAAACTGTTGTTTTATGCCAATTGATGCCGGAACCAGATCCACGAGCCGTAAAAATTTTTATAGAATGGCCTGCGTCAAACAGGCCGTTAACGTATTTGATAACACTTGTATAGGGAACTGCTTCTTCATATTTCTTTGAAGAAGGGCTGGCGCATAGAGTGTTGTCTAAGTCGAAGCAATAAGTCATTTTTCTTTATATATGTCTGCGTAACGCTCGACACATTTTTCTAGCTTGTATACTTCTTCCCATTTTGTCAAGCTTTGAGTTGACAAAAAGTTATAATATTCTTTGTTTTGTTTTAGTTCTTTAAGCGCCTCTGCGTAAATTTCTATAGAATTGCATATTATTCCACACCCTGCTAGCTGCTCTAGGTGGCCATTGTTCAGCGCGGGATGGGACACGCAAGGCTTCCCATGGTAAAGAGCTTCAATTATAGCTGCAGAGCATACTTCCCCGTCTAAACGTCCATGAGCGAAAACGTCCAAGCCTTCCACGAAATCATTGATATCCTCCACGTTAGCATTAAAATCTAAAAAATAACAGTTCTTTAGGTTTAGCTCTTTGGCTTGCTCTTTGTACTTGTTAGCCCCTCCTAGCATAACAAAGCAAGTCTCGTCATTCTCTATTTTAGAATATGCCTCTAATGGAACCCTAGAGAAAATATCCTCCCGATTGCCTTGATGCATTCCGTAAATAAAAACATCTTCACTTACTCCAATTACAGAGCGCAGGCTTGACGGTTTCCTAGGTGGAACTTCTACTAAAGTAGGGATAACTTCTACTTTTTTTGCATTTCCTCCATTTTTGATCCAATTGTCAGCTTGAGAGCGTGAAATCAAAACTGTTTTTAAAATATTATCTCTCAACTCAACACCTTCGTTGCCTTGAGAGTGAATACTATCAATAAAAAAACTGTTATTCATTTGATTATAAGGGAACTCTTCGTAGCCCCCTCTGCCTGTTTGGACTAAATCGTATTTAGAAGAATCAAATATGTCAAAAAAGTCAGTGTCAACCCATCGCGAATGCTGTCCGGGTCGATCATCTCGGGCGGAGCACTCTACTTTAATTAAATTAATGTCATTTTTTTTACAATATTCAACCCTCTCGATGCTAGTTGCTGGATGTACAAAAGAATTTCCTATTAGTGGAGTGTCGTCAGTATAGTAAAAATCAATATTAAAAATATCTTTGGGGAGATGAGCTGCTAAAGTTTGTAAATATTTTTCTACTCCTCCCGCAGCCATTCCTGCGTATTTTATAAAAGCTAATCTTATCATCTTTGACCTAAATCTAACGTCGATTTAAACATGCCGTTCTTGGAGCCTTGCTCGATTAAAGAAGGGTGCCACCAATACACTCGGGCATTAGCGGCATAAAGTTGATAAGCAAGCTCCCAGTCGCTAATTAAGTGAAAGGGCTTTGCCCCATTGTAGATAGTTCGTGCTATGTCTTTTTTAATTAAATATCCTTCGGCACAATTAGTAGCAGGGTGACCCATCAGGAAGCAGCGAGGGTTATTCTCCACATGCTGAAGTCCTTTTAATTTAATCTCTTGAAACCATTCTCCGCATCCTGTTCCAATAAAAATGGCATCCCAATCTGCCGGTGTACTTTCTAATTCTTGTTCAAGTCTTGCAGAGAAATTGTCTACAAGTACAATGTCATCCTCCAAAATTAGAGAATAATCAGCGGAAGACTCGGATGCTCGTCGTATTGCCTCAAAATGTTTAATAGTGCAGGAAATTTCAGGCATGTTTAGTTCTCGATATTTAAACTCTTCAGTATCCCAAAGAGGGGCTATCTTAGATTCATATTTTGTAACATCCTTCTCGTAAAAAGAATCAATAATTTGGGGATCAAGGACTTCCTGATCATATTCTGAGATCACCTCTGCTTTTATCCCGAACTTAGAGAACTGAAAATCAACAAATTCTTTTCTGTCTTTAAGCTTTGTATAGTGGACTAGATAAGTGTTCATTTGCGGACCATTTCCTCTATGATATTATTTAAAGAGCGTTCTATTTTCCATTCAGGATAATGGCTTTTAAATTTACTAAGATCTGAAATATACCACACATGATCTCCGATCCGGTTTTCTTTTTGAAGTGTGTAATTATCGTATTTTAATCCTGCAATTTCATTAACCTTAGCTATGGCCTCTATAACTGAAATGGAGTTATACCTTCCTCCTCCGGCATTGTAAACTTCTCCTTTTCGAGGTTTTTGATGGTAGTGCCAGAACATTTTAACTAAATCCGTGGCGTCAATATTATCTCGCACTTGCTTACCTTTGTATCCAAAAATTTTATAAGGCTTGTTTTTAGTTACGCACTTTATTAGATAGGATAGAAAACCATGGAGCTCTACTCCCGAATGATTAAACCCAGTTAAACAACCTCCACGAAAAATGCCAATATTCATTCCAAAATATCGACCATATTCTTGACACATAATATCTGCTGCGACTTTAGACGCTCCAAAAATAGAATGCTTATTTTGGTCTATAGGCATAGATTCGTCAATCTGCGCGGAAGGAAAAACAATACTTGTTGTTTTGGCTATAGATGCCATTTCCGGACTGATAAAAAATCCTTCATAACGGGTTTCCTGTTCTTTTATTATTAAATGATTATACCCTCCATCACTTTTTCCTGTTTCAAAAGAAAAATTTGGGCGATCGCCATAGACTTTATTGGTTGAAGTGAATATAAAAGTGGCTTCTTTGCTGTGAAGGCGTGTT
>CEOH01012869.1_pt1 | contig 21428 bp, 25 predicted proteins | sample 530311 | NCBI WGS metagenome assembly CEOH01 (sample SAMEA2619923, study PRJEB7988) | marine metagenome | biome: marine biome (ENVO:00000447); feature: deep chlorophyll maximum layer (ENVO:xxxxxxxx); material: "saline water (ENVO:00002010), including plankton (ENVO:xxxxxxxx)" | depth 60 m
CTCTCGAAGAGAACTATGATTGCTCTATAAACCCGCTCATCATTCTCTCGTAGTTCATCAATATCCCAAGTCTTCATAGACTCATAGAAAGAGTTCCAGAACTCTTCTTGTATTTTATCGGTAAGCCAAGACTGGTCAGTAGACAGATATTGTTCCTCGTAAGATTTTGAGACATTATCAAAATCAACCTCTCTACGATTCTTTCGCTGCTGTTTCTTGACTTTGTGAATAAACCAGTTTTTTGTTATAACCGAAAAATAAGAAAAGGCTTTGTGACCTTTTTCTGGTTTAAACTTATCCAGAATGGTCATAAGCCAAATCTTGCATTCTTCTCTTAAAGAGTCTATATTCGGAAGTGTCGTAAACTTATAAGTAAAAACTATCTTATCTACCATCTCACTAAAAGCGGGCTGGAGCATCGTTACATAAATTTGTGTCTTTTTTCTCGAACAGTTCGTTTTACAATACTCTATTATTGCATTTTCATGATCTTTGGTAAAATAATGATTAGTTTTCTTCTTCGATCTGCGGATTTTCGTCTTCATTTGGTTCCTGTTCATCTGTTAAATAGATGTAATCAAAAGTATCCATGTATTCTCTAAACGATCTCGCATGATCCATAAGTGACTGAAGTGTCTGGTCGCCATAGAACATCTCTAGTTCATAGACTCTCTTTACATGAGTTGCGAAAGCGCCAGAAGCATCTCTTAAATCTCCAATTTCATCGGCTATGATCCTAAGACGCCGCACTATGTTCCGAGAATAGAAAACAAGCACAACATTCAGAGACATAGACAGAATCAAAAAAAGTGATAATACTATCAGTATTCTATTCATAAGTTCCATTTTTTGCCTCCTCCTTCATATCCTTTAAGAGTTCTCGATTAGCTTCAATATATTGGTTTGTAAGGTCCCCAGTCGCCCTGTCTTGTGTTTTATTTTTTCTTATGACTACTGGCTTGCTTAACATTTTTTTAACATTCTCGTGACCACACAGGTCACATTCGTCCTTCGTTTCTGAAATAGAGTGAAGGGCCACGAACTCTTGTTCGCACTCTTCACATCTATAACAGTAGCGTGGCATTATTCTACCATCTTTGTAAGGTCTTCTTCAGTAACCACCGCATCGTTGCTAACACGCACAGTCGGTGGATTCATCACAACCAAGCCGTCTTCGCCTGCCTGCAACTTAAAGCCTTTCAGGATAGGCACAATGTCTATCTGATTCATTAGTGATTCCTGAAGAGCCATCATTACAGCGCCGAGGGCTTGGTTTGATAGTTTAAAAGTTCCGTTGCTCATTTTGTCTCCTTTGAAATAGCACGACCGGGCATTCTTTCCCAGTCTCTGTTTTTTCTAACTTTATCATTTTTCTCTATTGTTGCTTCTAACATAATTGGATTTAAGTCTAAAATTTTGGCAATATATATCATAGCTGCCAAATCTTTTGGAAAACAATGTCCTCCAAATCCAAAATCACCATCTGGTCCAGGTACAGCCAGATGACTTCTTCCTATTCTATTATCATATAATGCATATTCCGTAACTTTATCATAATCTATGTCTAAAGATTTGCAAATTTCATACATTTCATTAGCAAATGACACTTTTGTAGAAAGAAAATTATTAATAAAATATTTAACCATTTCGGCAGTCTTGTAACCAGTCTTGATTATGGGTATATGAGGAAATGCTTTTCTAAACATAGTTTTCACTTGTGTGGTATATGGTCTAGGTCCTCCTAGAATAATTCTTGTTTGGTTTTTAAAATCTTGTATTGAGTTGGCTTCTGTGAGGAACTCAGGACTAAAAATTATATTAATATTTTCATATGTATCATTTAGCTTCTCGCATGTTCCTGGTGGGACTGTGGATTTTACAACAACAATTGGAGTGCGCTCCCATTTTTTTGCACAATAATCTATGTTTTCAAGCGAGTTTTTAACAATCGACAGATCGCACTCCCCTGTTATTCTCATGGGGGTTGGTAAACATTGAAAAATAATATCAGAATAAATGACTAATTTTTCTAACGTTGAGTTACTTTTTGTTTTATCAATATCATAAGTTCCAATATGATAAAAATTTTTAAGACCCTCATAGATAGCTGTTCCAACAAAACCTTGACCAACTATGCCAATAGAAAAGGAACTAATCACTTAAGTCTCCTAAAGCAATCTGATATTCCATCTCTTATTCCAATCTTAGCTTGCCATCCTATTTCAGCAAGACCCGAAACATTCGCTTTTGTAACCAAAACGTCGCCCTTTCTCGGCTCAACGTAATCAAAAGTTACATCTGGGAAGTGCTCATTAACTATGCTTGACATTTCATTCAATGAGATGTTGCTTCCTGTCCCAACATCATATACAGAGCCACGTAGCCTTTCTTTGTGATTCATGCAAAAAATATTTGCATCTACCACGTCTTCTACATTAACCATATCGCGGCGCTGCTCACCGTCACCAGTAATAAACGGATTAATGCCACCTCTAATGCTTTTCATCCAATTGGCAACAGCGGTTGCATATGGGCCATCGGCTCTCTGATCGTGCGAATATACATTAAAGTACCTTAAGCTAACAGTATCCAAGCCATATAAGTGTGAATACATGGTTGTCTCTAGCTCAGTTGTGTATTTTTGTAAAGCATACGGGCTGGCTGGACCATTTCCATTTCCAACAACCGAAGATGAACTAGAGTATATAACTCTCTTTACAGAGCCAACTTTTCTAGCAAAATTAAGGATATTGGTGCCTGCTAAAACATTGTTTATGGTTGTTTCAACAGGGTGCTCAACACTATATCCAACTCTTGGCAAGCAAGCCATATGAAAAATATATTCAGGCTGAAAATTAAAATAATATGGATGAAACTTGCCATCATTCCCTTCAGCTAAGGTTTTATTTATATCTTTCGATATCTCTTCCAGCAAATCAATCCCTATGACATTGTGTCCCAATGATTGTAATTTTGCGAAAAGTTTAGAACCAATATATCCCTTGTGTCCAGTTACCAAGCATTTAGCCATCTTTATCTACCTGTTGTTGAATCCAATTATAAGTCTTTTTCATGCCTTCGTATAGTGGTCTTGATACTTCCCAACCAATTTTTTCACGATATAAAGTATTGTCTGAGTTTCTACCGTTTACTCCAACAGGGCAACGATGTCCGTATTTGACCTCAAACTCTTCTCCATCAATATTATAGACCTCTAAATTCTTTCCAGAAATCTGTATTGCCATGCGAGCAAAATCGTTCATGTTGATCATCTCTTCAGAACCAATATTTACTGGACCTGTAAAATCAGATTGCATCAGGCGATACACTGCTTCGCAACACTCACTTACATGTAAAAAAGATCTAGTTTGGTTACCTGGACCCCAAACCTCTACTTGTCCACCATCAGGGGCTTCGGCGACTTTCCTACAAAATGCTGCGGGAGCCTTTTCTCTTCCACCTGTCCAAGACCCAAACTCTCCAAAAATATTATGAAATCTTGCAATCCTCACTTGTATGCCCTTGTTTCTAGCAAAAGCAAGAAAAAGTCTTTCTGAAAAAAGTTTCTCCCAGCCATACTCAGAATCAGGATTTGCCGGATATGCTGATTCTTCAATGCAATTGGGGTTATCTGGATCAAGCTGATTGTGTTCTGGATACATACAGGCAGATGAAGAATAAAACACTCTATCAACGCCTTTTTTGCAAGCTTCGTGAACAATGTTCAAATTAATCAAAGCTGAATTGTGCATAATATCGGCATCATTTTTTCCAGTAAATACAAAGCCTGCGCCTCCCATATCTGCCGCAAGTTGATAAATTTCATCTATATCTTCACTAACAACTTCGCGTACAACATTCGGCTCTCTCAAATCGCCTTGTACAAAATGATCTGCATATTCGTGGACTGGTTGCCATTCATTAAATTTTAGATCAACTCCACGTACCCAATACCCTTTGGCTTTTAAATATTTTACCAAATGGCCGCCAATAAAGCCACCTGCGCCACATACTAATGCTCTTTTCATTTTTACTCCCATTTAAACCAATTATCCATTTTAACATTACTTAAGTTTTTGTTTGTTTTTCCTTTCCACGGGCGCCAAGGACCATAGACCCCAACTTTGTCAGCTTCACTCAAAAAGGCAGCCCACCAGGAAAGAGTGCCATGTTCAAATAAAATATTTTTAAAACTTCTTATAAAGTTAAAATCTTCATGAACTTCTCTTTGTACATAAATTGGCTCAAATCTAGAAAACCCTTCTACAAAAGAATTAAAATATTCTACAGAGTCTTTTATCGGAACGCTTTGGGAATCCGGCACCTTCAAGTGAAAACTTGTTTGCGCCAACTCTTCTTCGGTTATGTAGTCCCATTTAGGCATATCAGAGACTATGTGTAGCCTATCAAAATTAAACTTTTCTATTGCTTTTATAAAATTTTCTGGCTTTGGTTTGGTATAAAATTCATTTTTCATAAAAAGGCGATCACCGGTTCTCATGTGTAAAACTAAATCATTGTCTTTTCTTTGCTCTACATTTGGGAACCAAGACTTTATTTTTTTTCTCAATGGAAGATAAAACCTATAGTCTTCAAAATAGCCATTCAGTAAAAGATCTTTATTTTCAAAATTCTTGCCAAAGCATTTAATATATGTGGAATCGTTTACGATATTTGAAACAGAAGGAACTCGATCTACAAATTCAATACCAAGGCTTTTTAGTGGCTCTATACCGTAGTAATTGTTACTTGGGGGTATCGCCAACACCTGATCATCAAGATGTTCTGCCAGCACTCTAGCTGCATTATATTGAAACAGATTGTTTCCAAATCCATTTGTAAATTTTGTATAAATCATTATTTCCACTCAAATTTGTAATCAAATTTTACTATATCTTCTTTACATCGTTTAGAGACAATTTCTACCAATTCATCATTATAGTATGTTGAGTAATGTATCTTCTTTGGATCGTGAACCTTCACTTCTGCCGAATAGTGCCCAAAGTGATTCAAGTATGGCAACTGAATCTCGGGAAGCTGTATTTTATCACAAATAAATTTATACTCTTCTTGTAGGTTTTCAAATCTTCCAATATGATCAATTATTATATTTCCATCATAATCAACAATGTGTTCAATTTGATTCCTAAGATGCCACTTATCATGCTGGTATCCATGTAGTCGTTTTAAGTTTAGATAACAGACATCCATCTGTTTGACAAAATCTTCAAACGTTATTTCTCCATCCATTCCGTGCCAGCCCCGTGCTCGCCAGCCTTTCTTGGGAAACAACTTTTCCTTTCTTGTTAACCATTTCCAATTTGAAACATATCTGTCCCAAGGATTTCTAACTATCGCAAATTTAAAAGCATTGTCCCAAGCTTCTTCACCCAGGGCCTCTTTTTTTCTTAAAGCATCAGATTTTTTAAAGTTCAAAACCAATAAATCATTATATCCAAAATTTGATTGCTCTTTGATTATATTACTCTGCTCTGTTACGACGCAATCATTTATAAAAGGTTTAAAAACTTTCTTGAAACTCGTGCCACCTGTTTTAGGGATATGTATATAGACAGCCTTTATATTCATGGTTCTACCTGTTTTACAAAATTTCCATTAGAATCTATCAATAACTCCTCTTTGTTCCTAAAAGGAAAATCAACTATTGGCTCTGTTTTGTCAAAACCAGTAAAAGGCTTACAAATATCAACAATATATTTTGTTTTTACGCCAATAGAGGCAAGATAAATTTCCCAACTATGTTCAGTTGATGGAGGATTGGCGGTGCTGTTCGGATCGGCGCCCTTCATATACTCATAAGAACAATATTTCTCAAATGACTCTTTGTCTCCAAATCCAAAAAAACACAAATCTCGATGTCCAGAAGAAAATTTTGTACTATAAATTGTATTATCGCTACATTTAAAATTTAACAAGTTTACTTGTCTCAGATACATAGAATTATCTGGTCTACATCTAACAAATATATCATATTCAAAATTGTTGTTTTTGGCATACTTCTTCGCCAATTCAAAGCCTTTGCCAATGTTATCTATTTGGTTTTGCATTCTTTGTCTGAAATATCCCAAAGTTCCAAAATTACTAGTTGGCAATTTTTCATTTGAATCCACAACCAAATCTTTAAGATATTCTCCATATACATTGGATACTTCTTCTTTTATTTCCCCCTCAGAAACCTCATTGGTTAAAATATATTTTTGATTTAATTGGCTACCATTTCCAAGCGTATGTATGGTATTTTTTGTACAAGCATACACGAACACATCTGCTTTGTTTGGTTGAATAAGTTGCTTTAAGTGATTGGTATAATTTATCTTGTAATCCCTTAGTTGCCCTGTTATTAAAACTGCTACCTTCATCTCTACTCCCATCTAGTCTTTGCCTCTGTGTCTAATTACAAAATCAAAATGGTCGGCATCATAAGCCATTAAAACGTCTGCATCAAATGGAGTGGGTCCACTATATTTGCCACCTCTCAGAATTGAACTAATTCTAAAATTGGGATTAATTTCCAACAATATATCGTAGCATTCTTGAACTGTAATCAAGTCTGGTGCAATTGTTAGTCCACTTGTATCATCTATCAATAAAGCCCGAATGTCTTCTTTTTTAAAATTGTTTCTAATAATTTCCAATTCTCTTCGTAAAATCTTTTGTTCTAATTCTAAATCACTATTTCCTAGATGTGCATCAAGCCAAAAAACATACGGCGGCTCAGCTTTGATCCCGCCAGAAGATATCTTTTTCAACATTTCATCTGAAGATTCTAAATGAAAAGTTATATTATCAAAATTAGAGCAATTGTTTTTAGCCCTATCTTGCAAGCTTTTGTCTATTTCGGCAGTGTGTATTTCTTTACAATAATTGGCACACTTAGATATTGTATAACCCAAATGTGTACCTGTCTCGATAAGGGTTGTGCTTTCATCCACAAATAGCCTTAAAATAAAAGCCTTTTTATCAGGCACAGACATTTGCTGTTTTTTTCCATATACTAAATTTTTTCTTTTTTTCATTCTATTCCTCATAAGGTGGTTTTACACTATCTCTACAAGTTTTACAAAAACCCTCTTTGGGTCCGTCTTCTTTGTGATGTTCCCGCCAAGGTTTATATGCATCGCTCATATAAATATCCCATAATTTTCCATCACTAACGTGGCCCATGATACCACTTTCTTGACCTGGGACGTCAGAACGCAAAGCGCAGCAGACCATCACAGATCCATTAAAGTCTATATACATGTTTTGTGAAACCTGGAGGCATCTCTGGGTTCGAGTATAATCAGAAGCAATATCTATGGTATCTCCTCTGCTTGAGCCATCTTTTTCAAAGTTTCGGGATCTTATATGAATTGTCATATTTCTGTAACTTAAATCGTATTCTAGTTTGCAGCCTGGTATGTCGGTGATGATCTTGGCTGGTAATCCTAGTTTGTCTATTTTCTTTTCCGCTCTATTTCGCATCTTTTCGTGATCATATTTTTCATTATTTGAAAGATATTGTTGTATCCATAGTTGATTAAAGCCAACATCGCAAAGCTCTTCTATATAATCTCTAGTCATATAGTCACCATTGGTGTTCGTGCGAAGTATGGTATTTGGTAGCGCTTGGCGAGCCTGCTTTATTCTTTTTATAAACAGGTCTCTTTTTGAAGTTGGCTCATTATACCTACTATAGGTTAGCTCACCAGAAAAGTCTATCTCTTTAAGTTGAGAAATTAAATTTAAATAAACCTCTTCAGTCATTATTTTATTATCAGAAATTCTATCAATAAAAGAATTTGGACAAAACCAGCATCTTCTATTGCAATAAGAAAAAATCTCTATTTCTATTAATTTTAAATTTTGCCTAAAAAGCTCTTTATTTCGCGAACAGTCCATAGTCTCAGTTCCTGTATCTATTATACACCGAAACTAGCGGAAAAGTATCAAAAAGTTCGTCTATCCCTTCCTGCACTGTTATTGTTGTCTCAAACCCAAGCCTTTTTATCTTATCATAAGAAACTACATAGTTTCTCTTATCTGCATCATTATCAAAGTCAGCATAATGAACATAGCAATTTGATTTTTCTTGAATAAGCTTGCAAACATCTCCTTTTGAAAAATTCATAGAGTTTGAGCCAACATTATATACTTCTCCAGACATCTGCCTTTCTCGCTCTATTGCAAACTTAAACACAGAAGCGATATCTCTAACATGAATAAATGTTCTCATAAAGTGATGTTCATACACAGCAATATACTTTTGAATATGCGCAGAGTAAGAAAGATCGTTAACCAAAAGATCCAATCTCAATCTCGGACTTACACCAAAGGCTGTTGCAAAACGAAAAGCTACACTATTTTTGTATTTTCTTACCTCTTTCTCTCCATTTGTTTTGCTTACTCCGTAAATACTCAAAGGCTTAAGTGGAGACTCCTCGGTACACACCTCTTCAAGAGAGCCATAATTTGAGCCAGTAGAGCCGTAAAGAAGGAATTGGTTTCCGTCCAAGCATTCTATAACATTTTTGGTACCTCGATGATTAACTTCGTGAGCATGTTTTTCATTTTTTCTACAAGCGGTATATCCAACAATTGCTGCTAAGTGAACAACTGCATCATGCCTCTTAACAGATTCACGAAGCAAATCAATATCCAAAATATCACCTTTTATGAAAGTAAAATTTGGATTAGAAGTGTGTGATATGAGTCCGTCACCACCATACATCAAATTGTCATATCCTGTAACTTGGTAGCCAGCTTTCAAAAGCAAATCCACCAAGATGCAGCCAATATATCCCGCTGCTCCAGTAATAAAAATCTTTTTTACCATATTGTTAGTCTCCCTAAAATAATATCTCTAAACATATACAAGTCAGACAGCTTAGCATACAAAGGATTTGAAAAGGCTGCTGGCTTGTTTTTTTCAAAAAATAAATGACCTGACCAGGCAAATGGATATACCACAAAAGGTATAAGTGGAATTGCCATCCACATAGTAGATAAGTTAAACAATATTGTCACTACAAAAGCAAAAGTAAAAATTTGTCCAACAAAATGCATCAATCTGCACTTAGGGTGCGTATGCAAAGTGAGATAATAAGCATAATATTCTTTAAAATTCATAATTTTTTCTCATAAAATCTAATTGTCTCGGCTATCCCCTTTCTATGATCAAAAAACTCAAAATCAGGAAAGTTATCCTTAAGCTTCTTTGAGCCAAGTATCTTAATGGGATCGCCATCTGGAAATGATGGGTCAAACACTATTTCTCCCTCATACCCCATCTCTTCTCGAATCATGGTGGCAGATTCAGCAATAGAATAACCGCACTCTTGTCCTATATTCAAAGGATATATTACATTATCTAGCTCAATACCCCTAACCAAAGCTTGGATAAAGTCATCAACATAAGCCCACTCACGGACAGGCTTGCCCGTTCCCCAAACAACAAACTCTTTTTCGCCTGCTCGCTTTGCTTTCATCATCCTAATCACCATACCATTAAGAGCATGAGTGTGATTTGGATCTGTTGAATCTCCTGGTCCATATGTGTTTGGAAAAATAAGGTTTACTGTATTGATCCCATATTGTTCATAATAACACTTAGAGATAAAAAATATCGTTCTCTTAGAATTTCCAAAAGAGAATACGGACTTATGAACATCCCCTACTAACCAGTCTTCTTCATGCTGAACACCACTGTCGCCAGGATAAGAGCAATTTGAGAATGGCTGGATTATCTTAATTTTTGGATTTACTTTCTTTACTGCACGATATAAATTCAAAACCATTTGTACGTTATCAGAAATGACATCAGCAGCAAACTTTCTAACATACCTCATGCTTCCACCATGGGATGCAACATTAAAAATGATATCGGGGTCGTGTTTCTGTATAAAATCCTTCAATTGTTCGTAAACTGTGGCGTCTACGCCTGTTGAGCGGGAACAACCAATTACAGTATGTCCCTCTTCAATAAGACGTTTAAACAAGTTTTGACCAATAAAGCCAGTATTTCCCATAACAACTATTTTCATCTATTCTCCAATAATTCTTTATTTTTTCTTTCTCCCAGATCTCTGCACTTATTCCCAACATAAAGATGATATGGTCTCAAATTAACATCTTTTTTTACTAATGTATAGGCACCATACGCAGAACCATCTGGTAATTTGGCCCCTGGTAAAACACAACTATGAGCGCCGAGGACCACGTATTTCCCAATCTCAATATCTTCGACAGTTCCTCCAAATTGTTCTTCTTCGGGAACAGAGGGGAGATCTAAAGAACACTCTCTATAATCGCTTGAGGCACAATGCACAGAACAGCCGTTAGAAATTGTTGAATAATCCCCCATAGTGAGTTTTCCTTTGCCACCAGAAATTGAAACATTTGAGGCAATATGACAATTTTTTCCTATTTCCATAGCACAAGAAATATATGTAAAATCATCAATTATTGTATTGTCCCCAATACTAACCTCTTGTGGCTTTCTTATTCTAACTGTTTTTCCTATTATAACATTTTTTCCTAAATATTTAAGCTCTTTTAAATCAAAAAATATGTTTTCAGCCATCTTTCTTGCACCGCAATTGATAAACATATCCATAGCTCGCCAACCATCTAACGGGGGCTCGGATATTTGTTCCAAGTGGAGAGGTCTGTACTTCAGCTTGATAGCCAATATATAAGTTTTCCCAAATTATTTCACCAGATAATAGCTTTTGTAAAATATAATCTTTTACATAAAAAGTAGCCATTTTGCCATTAAACGATTCGTTGCCGCCTATTACTTTTTCACTTGATACCGAATCTCCATTAAGAACTATTTTAAACCCAACGATATCAATATTAAAATCAGATCTATGAACCCTGTCCATCACAAACTTATCAAAACCAGATAAAAAGCTATCCATCTTTTGTTTAAGTGGGTATTCTGAAATATCGCTCTTTTTGCGAAAAGAATCACAATTCGATGTGTTGTCATATGCCTCATAGAAATCATACGATGATTGCTTAACCACAGAGTCTTCTAATGAAATTCCAAAAAATTGCTTTGTTACTTTATTGAAGTCAAAAGTATCCCCAGGTATCATATCCAAAACTTGCACTCTTGTCCCTAATGATGCTGCTATATTTTTAACAATATGATTTGAAACATAAGAAATCATTTTTCTTAACTCTGGCTTTTCTTTAACAAAGGGAGCCGCATGACCTGCATAGTTTAAAAAATACTTACAATCCAACGAAGAGGCGTTCTGCAATGTGTTGGTGATAATATTCGTTAAGCGACTTTTGTGAATCAAACGCTTTTCATCCTTTGAATAATCTCTATAAATATAAGGCCAGCCATCAGCAGCATTACATTGAGACATATAAATTTTTTGTTGCGGCTCATACTTGTTTGAATCTTTTAAAATCTTTGATAATGTAGGATTTCTTAATTTTTGCCAATTATCATTAGCGTGTATTATAAAATTCTCAGTTCCCTCTATTGTGATAATTGCGTCATCTGGACATATAAACGGATTTATATAACTTTTGAAAGTAAACCCGCCCAAAGTAACACCTTCCTCATCTGCTTCAAAAATATTTGTAAGATTAGAGCGATTTAGTCTTTTTAGGAGTCCACGCGATTTATATTTTGGTATCAGAACCTTAGTTTCTTTTGGAAAAAGGGAAAGATAAAAATCATCTAAATGATCATCATGTCCATGAGAGATGACCAAAGTAAAATTTTCAACTGTTTTGCTTAAAGATACCAAATAAGCAGGATGTATACTGCACGGTGGCGTAGAGAGCCAACTACCAAAAGCCGGCTTTTCATACCAAGGATCGGTTAAGACAAAATTTTCTTTGTCTTGTATCAAAACAGAACTATGGTTTAAGAACTTGATATTATTCATTTAAAACTTTTTAAAAAAATCCATCGTTGTTAGGTCTGGCCAATCTGTGTATGTCCACTTTTTTGGCTCTCTATCAATAGCTTCTGGTAATTTATTTAAACCTAGTTCGGCAGTTTCGGGAGTCATATAATAGTGGTATCCCATGGTCTTAATGTTTTGAACAGCCCAAGACTCATCAGGGTTCCTGCCATCATATGACATGGCCTTTAGGATATCAAATTCCTCTTCGTTATCAAAGAGAATTATTCCGCCTCGTCCCAGGCTGAGGTGTTTTCTAAACTGAAAACTAACACACATATAGGTGCCAGGAACATAGCTGCCTTGTCTCCACAACACAGCAGCATCAATTATATCGTCAGTTAAATAATAATAATCTTGCCATTTTTCATCAGTCCATTCCATATCTATATTCAGCTTATTCGCCAACATAGGGACCGAGAGGTAGGTGTGCTTTGGAACTATTATTTTTTGTGCGCCCTTGTGGCGTAAGCAAATCTCCAAAGCATGGGTGCAACAATCTACTGCTACAGCATAAGGTGCTCCAAAAAATTTAGCAATTTCTTTTTCAAAATCAGCTATTACTTGAAAGGACATCGTCTATTCCCTCTATCGCTTTTAATAGTTTATCAGCCATATGTTCCCAAGTGTAGTGTTTCTTTGCCATTTCAAATGCATTATCGATTATTCGCTGCCTTTCTTTGAGATTGTCCATATAATAATCTATCTTATTTTGAAAATCTGATAAATCATTCTTAAACATTACACAGTTTACGCCATCTTGAAATACACCTTCATACTCATAGAGCATCTCATTGCACAACAATAGGGTCCTCGATAACATGACTTCAAAATATCTTGGACTAATATCATTTGTTGGTCCCGTCGTAGCAACCCACATCTTAGATTGATTTATTTTTGTAGCATACTCCTCGACAGAAGATATTCTATAGCTCAAATCTCTTGTGGAATTCCAAAAAAGATTATATCTTGTATTTTCCAGATGAGTGCGAATTCTGTTTCTAAGATTGTTCGTTGGACCCTTTATTTTGTCTCCACCATGATCTGCACCACTAAAACCTATATCAAATATCTTGTCAACTTTTCTTGGATAATAGATCCCTGGATCTGCTGTAAACCAAAATCTTATTGGGCTTGCACCGACTCTTTCTCCAAATTCCTTATATGTAATGTTGGTATCCATCAAAATATCAATATTATTAATTTTACAAAAATTTAACTTTTCTTCTAACATGGTTTGTGGTTTGTGCAATAAACAAACAACTGGAATTTTGCACTCTGAGAGTCCATCTATCTTTCTATAGGCTTGAATATTTGTTTGAGTAAAATACCCTAATCCAAAAATTACACAGTCTATATTGCTATTGTTGATATTATTAAAATTTTTTATAGGCTTTTGAAATAAAATAACATTTGCTTTTTTCTTTAGTTCCCTATAAAGATCGCCATAATATTGATACATATGATTATCAGAAACTTTATTTCCATAATCAATATAAAGTATATTCATTTGCTATTATCCTTTACTCCAGGTGCGTAGTCCTGTATATGCCTGAAAGCGTTTTGCCTATAAATGCCGCCGATGATTGGATTGCCTTCTTCTTGAAAATTGTAAACCTTGCCATGATGAATGTGGTAGTACATCCCTATGACCAGGCAATCTCCCCAACGATACTTGTAGTTTCCACCAAACCTGTTAACAGCATTTATCCAATTTTTCCAGGTTTCTGTTTCAAACATTTTTGTTTTAATAACATAAGTGTCGGGTTGTGGTAGAAATCTCCAATCTAGTTGAGGGTTATTTAAAATTTCATTCATTTGTGGCAAAGCAGGCGTAATATTGTAATGCTTAATGTAGCCCTTTACAAATTCCCACAACTTTAAGGAACCATCTATGTAGCCTTGGTGTGGCTTTCCGTCTTTCAATCCACCAACTTTATAAGAAAGGGCGCCCATCAGTTCTTCTCTGCCATCCATAACTTGCACCGGATCATAATCTATTTCACCCAAATAGCCAGCCTCATCATCGTGTGTCATTATATATTCAAAATTATGCAATTCTGTGTTTTGGTATCCATACATATTGCTCGTAAAATGACACATATGTAGATATCCCTTTCTGTTGATTGGGAAACTAGCTCTAACATACCAAAGGTTCCTTCTGTTATAGTAAAGTTCGCTTTCTTTTATGTGCTCTGGTGTCTTATAGGGAACTGATTTCCAGAAAACTTCTTGAGAACAATCTTTTGTCATTTGTTCCCTTAATTTTGGGTCATCATAGATGTCATCAAAATAATGAACATGAACTGGGTATTTATGTTTATGGTTATAGAAATCCCAAATTGATTTCATACTGTTCTTTAAGCACAAATTTCTTGATGAAATGTATACAATACATGCCTTTTCTTTTTTCATTTTTTCCTCAATAGTAATATACGGAACACTTGTTGTATATTTGATCTATTAAATTTAGCACATTTTTTGTTTCAAGTAAATCAAAATCCTCTATATTTTTATACAATTCTGGGTGGTTTGGGCACGAACCAGAATATGAACCATATGAATTGGGTGTTCCAACAAAATTATCTTTTTCTAATATTGCTTTTACTTCTTGTGTTTTTTGTTCCGTCAAAAACGAAACCTGCTCTACAACGTTCATTGCTTTGCCACCAAGCTTTATGTAGCCTGTATCTGTCATTATGGACAAGCTGCATTCAAGATTACTTGGTTCAGAAGATATGGTAATTTCTATATTGCCACCAAAATTACCAAAATCAAGCGTAGAATATAGTGTGTCTTCAATTGCGACATTTTTATGCTTAGTGTTGTATTTTTTAGCAGAAACAACGATAGGTTTTCCAAGTGTGTAACACAGGATATCTAAATAATGAATCCCACACTCATGAAGTGTGCCACCACCAATCAGAGGTTGGCCGCGCCAATCATCAAAATATTCTTGAGGGCGCTGCCATCGTTGAATTAAGCCAAATCCACGAATATTTCCTATAATTTTATTATCTATTAAATATTTTAAATTTTTAATACATGAATTCAATCTAACTTGTAAAACAGTATAAACCCTTTGATGGTAAAAGGAGGATTTTTTACTCAATATATCTATCTGCTTCGGATCTAGTGTGGCTGGTTTTTCCAAAAGAACATCGCAACCATTTTCAATTGCATAAAGTGCCTGCTCAAAATGCTGAGAGTTTGGTGTCGCCACAACAATAAAGTCTACATCACAATCATTGATCATTTTTTTATAATCTGTAAATGTTGCAACATTTGTTTCTTTGTTTCTTTTTTGAAGGAGCCCTACATCAATATCACAAATACCTACAAGATCATAATTTGAATTTTTATTTATTGCCTCCACATGTCTTGGAAATATTTTTCCACATCCAATGATTCCAACCTTTTTGCCCTCTTTACCCATAGGTACCATCTTTGATAGATTTGGCGACCTTTTCAGCAATTGGGCAATTACCAGTTATTCCTTTTTTGATATAATATGGCTGGTGGTAGACGACATCTGGATAATGTCCTTGAGTGGGACCTCTTAATCCCAATTCCGCTTTTATACCATGCATATGTAGCTTCATTTGTTCATACGCCATCAGACACAAAGGCTCTGCTAATCTAAAATTAAATCCAAGATATTCATGATTATATCTACCAACTTGACCTTGATTGCATATAGATCTGATTTTTTTACTATCTAGTTTACTATCTTTTGGTATACAAATCATGCCACCTTCAAAAGTAGAAATATTTTTTGTTTTATAAAAACTAAAAGAGCCTCCATCGCTCATCATGCCAGCATATTTACCCTCTTGATTTGTTGCCCCAAATGCTTGCGCAGTATCCTCAAAAACAACCAAATTGTGTTTATTGGCTATATTGTTTATTCGTCTCATGTCACAAATGGTGCCATAAAGATGAACAGGTAAAATTGCTTTAGTGTTTTTGGTTATCTTTTCTTCTATCTTATTTGGATCTATTAATAGTGTCTTGGGATCTATATCAACAAAAACAGGCTTAGCTCCTGCTATAAGAATCGCGTTACTTGTCGCCACAAATGTGAATGGTGTTGTGATAACCTCATCACCAGGCTCAAATTCCATAGACCATAGAGGTGCTATTAGAGCGCTAGTACCATTATTGACGGCTATACAATCATTTAATTCAAATCTATCTTTAACATAGTTTTCAAAAATATCTCTAACAACACTAGGCATCAAATACTCCAAAAATATAATCTTTATATGTTTCAGACACTATTGCCATATCCAACTCGCTATCAATACCAATATTTACTTTTCTTGTGAAATCCATAGGGGGAGGATTGTATAGAGCAACAGGACTGTAATCCCAAACATTTTCTTCTATGACTATTGCATTAGATCCGGCTATTTCTTTAGTGCCTCCCGCTGAGGAACAAACTATTGTGCTGCCGCAAGCTCTTGCGTCTACAACCACATTCGGGCAATGATCTAACCAAGCCAAGTGAACAAAAAACTTTGACTTTTTATACAAAGAGTATAGCTGATTTTGCGACAAATTGCCAGCATAATAAATTTTTTTATCTTTTATTCTTTGCTCAAGAGGCACATTTCCCGCGACTATCATGCCATCATTTGAACCAGCATGTTCTAAAAAATATCTTATATTCTCGTTCAATCTTTTATGAGGGCGCCAGGATGCAGCGCAGGACCACAGATTTTCATATCTATCTAAAGGAAACTCAGGTACCTCACTTATGGATTGTAAGTCAGCACCATTGTGTATGATAGTCGAGTTCCTATGTTCACCAAAATATTTAGTAGTCAATTCTTTGTTAAACTGAGATTGAAAAATGACCCCCTCAGCCATATTATAGGTCCTCTTTATATTAGCGTTTTGTCTATTATAATCCTGAGCAGTGTTGAAATAGATGCCGTCCAGCCTTTGAAACATAGGTTTGTCATAAGCTTCTCTTGATGACTCTATAAAACATAGGTGAGCGTCAGGAGAGCCAGAGTTTATTTTGACTCCACTTTTCTGAAAGTGTTTGACAAGTTTCGCGGCAAACGAGTTTGGTCCTGAATTGCTAGATAAATTTATATTCTCTATTTGTAAATTCAATCTATTCTCTTGTATGGCTTTTTGTTTCTTATCTCTAAGGCGGTAGAATATTGAAGTTTTTGTTTTACTTTATCCACATTTAAAGGATTGCTTCTGTTATAAACATGCATGATTTTGTCTATGTATTCACTTCTTTCAGAACTCATTTCTAATAGAGGCAACATCAACGCTTGATCATAGGCTGTCTGATAATATTCACCACCACTATCCTTTAAATCCTGCATATCTAGTTTATTCCACAAGGAATGTTTAAACGTTCTGAGGTGTGACGCACGCCACCTATCTTTTCTAAACGAATTGTTATCTATTATTTCAGTTGGATACTCTGAGGGCTCCACACCCACACTCCCCATAGGAAAATATACATATGTTCCATAAGTCATTAGGCATCTTTTGTCAACATAGACCTGGTTTAAGTATGATAGAACATTATAGGAAGAAAACCAATCATCACCATCCAAAATTATATTCACATCCTCTGGGTGTATATCTTCGTTGTTCAATACGTGGGCTATATTGGCCAAAGCATACTTTTTATTTACATTAGAGATTAATTTAAATCTGCTCTTGTCGGATATAAAATCCTTTATAATTCGAGAAGAGCCGTCAGTTGATACATCATCTATTACAAAACAACGAAAATTGGAATATTTTTGTTTATGAATACTTTTTAGACACTTCAATATCCATGGCTCACAATTATAGAATGGAACAACAATATTAAATCTTGTCTTTTTTTCGCTTTGACTAAATTTGGGAGTTCTAAGATCCCATGCATTTTCCAAACTAGACCAAAAAACATGAGTCCTTGTTTTCATGTGCTCGATGGTGCTGTCTCTTGTCTTAAACCACTCTTCATGTCTGTGCTGAACATTGTCATTTAATATGAGTTCACAATCAAGCATTCTAGCCTCTATGATGAAGCGTGGGCAAGTATCGCCGCCAGGGGGAATGTAAATAACCCCTTTAGACTCTGCCATTTTTGCTAAAAGTTCTTTGTGCTCTAAGCCCCACACTAACTCATATTCAAGATTGTTATTTTTAGCATATTCAATTGCTATTTGTGTTCCCTTGATCCAAGATGGAGAATTTGATATTAACCATTTGTTATTTTTGTTGCTTGTGTCAAGGCTCTGTATATATTCTAAGGTTTCTGGTGAAAAAACAGAATTCAAAACCTTTATATTAGAAGAATCTAAAAATGAAAATTTTTTAATATAATTATTTTTTTGTTTTTTAGACATAAACCATGTTTGAGTTGATTTTTTATAAAAAACTGATACTAGTTTACCTCGGCGATTGAGATGGCAATCGCACTTGCCATTAGCAGCAATGTGTTTTTCGGGAGACCTTAGAACACAATATTTATAATCATATTCTAAATTAGCATACTTTAAATTCTTAATTGCATAAAGTATACATGCATCATTTAGATTAGCAAAATTACCAAAAATCCAAAATTTATCTTTATGCTGTTCCATAAAGTTAACTGAAATTTTATGAGAATTTATTTTATGGACTGGAAGAAGACTATCTTTTATAATTGCTTCGGATGTTAGTTCGCCACCGCCAACATAGTCTTCTATAAATAAATCAGAAACAAAAAATATCATTTTATTACGCTAGTGAAGCAAAGAGTGCCTCAATTTCATCATCAGTTACTTCATTGTCTTCATAGAAAGCTTCAACAAACTTCTTGTACTGTGCTTCTTCAGAGAAACGCTCTTGTAGTTGTGTGGCATATTCGTGTTGTCGTAAATTTGTTGGTGCATTACCAGTTTGTTCTTTATAACAAGCCCTCATCTGTTCCTTTGCAGAGCCCTCGCGGGGATATGCCCACATAGAGTCTTTAATAATAACACCATCCCAAACAACCTCTTTCTGAACAGGTTGTAGGTCAAATGCCACATTATAAAAATGTTCCCGACCTTCGGTATCTACAAGAAAATCAAGCTGTCCTGACCAGCCTGTAGCGACTACAGGGAGTCCTGAATAGGCAGCCTCAAATATTGGAAGACCGAAGCCTTCGCCATGGGGGAGAGAGACAAATGCATGTATTTGCGGATTACAATATAGAGAATGCATTTCTTCATCTGTCATATCGCCATGTAGGAGGTATACTTTGCACTGTCTCTCTCCCTGTTGGCGTAGAAAATTTGTTAAATCTCCATGGAGCCTTCTTCTATCCATGAAGCAATTTTTTGCGATATTAGATTTTATAACAAGACCAACATCATCATCCCTAAACTCCTCAACAAACCATTTGATTGTGTTTTGAAGATTCTTTCTAGGACCAAACTGTGCGACCGCCAAGAAGTTAAAGCTGGTTGCAAGCTCAAGCTCTAATTCTGGGACACTCTCATACGTCTTTACGGGATAGTTTACATACTCAATGGGCACCTGAGTCTTCAAGGTGACTTGTTGTCCTGTTTGTTCAATTTGTGCTTGATATTCTGTATTTTCAAAAACTCGCTTAGAGTGAGAAGAAATAGTTATTATTTTATCCATCTCGTTTACTTTTTGAATCCACTGATGGGATACTTTGGTAGTTTCAATACCCGCTGTATAGCCAACGTTTACTGGGGCAATCCGTTGAAACTCATTCGGAATTGTTACCTGCAAAGATATATCAAACTTACCACCAGACTGGATATACCCAATCGTCTTTTCGATCGTCTGATCGATCCAACGGCGCTCGTCGTCCATGTTAGAGATCCACGAAGTCTGTCCCCACTGAAGGGGTTGGATATAGATATCAAAAAGATCTTCACGAGAACGCAAAGAACGAAGGGCGAAACGTGCTTGTTCACCATATCCAGAACGAGTTAAAAGCGGCGCCTTTAATAAAACTTTTTTTCTCACGCTACCTCCAATAAATGCCATTTTTGATATCCACTTCTTGTTTCCCATGACCCATGTTCTTCAATTATTTTATCCATTAATTCAATCCAAGATTTTTCAAAGTTTTCAAAATTATAGTTCTTTAAGACATGGCGGCGACCGCCAGAAACCATTTGCCTATATTTTTTTGATGGAAGTTTTAAAGCTTTTGTCAAAACTTTTTCAAAATCTCTTTGACTGATTCGATCTTCGTAAATATAAGGAACTTGTAATGAGCCTATAATGGTCTTTGAACATGGTTCTATACCAAAACCAAACCAATTCTTTCCATCAGTAACCTGCTCTTGTAAGCCGCCCGTCATATTGACGATGATGGGGGTTCCAGAGGAAAGAGACTCAAGGGTGGCAAGGCCAAAGCCTTCAGCGTCCGATATGTTAATTGTAAAATCAGCCATTCTGTAAATGTTTGCTAACTGCTTGAAATCTACTTTGGTAGTAGAAAGCAAAACCTGTCCATCAGTTATCCCAAGCTTATTCATAATATGTGGCAAATCTTGTCCATGAGGATCTCTTGCATCAGTATGCATCAGCAACATAGCCTTATCGTGACCAACTTTATCAAGCCACTCTTTAAACCACCAAATGAGAGTCCCGCTTTGCTTTCGGCGGGCGTTACGATTGTTCCAGAAAAAAACTTTCTTGTTTGGTTTTCCTCTCGTAACATTATTTCGTAGTTCTTCTGCCTTCTTCTTCTCTTCATCGTTTCGTGAAGGATGGAAATACTCTTCATTTACAGCGTGTGGCAGATAACATGATTCAACATCAGGAGCCACATCTTGTAGAATCTGGTGAGTAACCTTTGAAATACAAGCCACAACATCCGTAGATTTATAGAAATCAGCGTTAAACTCTGGAGCCGGAAAGTTATCCCAAACATGATAATAAATCATTGGTATATTTGCTCTGACTTCGTTTTCAATCTCCCAAAGCCAACCATAAAAGCGCGGATCCGTCATAAACCATAGGGCATCCGGGCGCTCCTTTTGCAAAACCGAGCGGATTATTTCGTGATTGCCGTAGCCATCTACTGGGAAAATCTTCCAACTATCTCCCCAAGGATCAACCTTTTGGGGTGTATAGTTCTCGTGCTTAATCGCACCTCCGAGACAGATGAACTCATAGCGACCTGTCTTTAAAAGTGTCTCAATAAAGTATTTTGTTTGGCTCCCCACACCGGATGGGGAAAGTGGGTGGTCCGATAAGACCAAAATCTTTTTCTTTTTCATGCTTCCTCTATCTGCAATGCTCCGTCTTGTTGAAAGAACAATTCTTGCAAGACAGGCGATTCTTAATGTACCTCTTATTTTTAATGTTGTATAGGGCTTTTTTCAAAAGTTTTAGAGCATTTTCAGTTTTTCTTGGCCCCGAGGTAACTCTAAAAAACTCAACTCTATCCTTCTTTGAAGTTCTCTTGAGAAGAGCAAAATGAGTCTCAATATCCTTTGGGTCAACACCCATTTTTCGAGCAAAGTA
>CEOH01036407.1_pt1 | contig 20713 bp, 23 predicted proteins | sample 530311 | NCBI WGS metagenome assembly CEOH01 (sample SAMEA2619923, study PRJEB7988) | marine metagenome | biome: marine biome (ENVO:00000447); feature: deep chlorophyll maximum layer (ENVO:xxxxxxxx); material: "saline water (ENVO:00002010), including plankton (ENVO:xxxxxxxx)" | depth 60 m
TCAATCCCCCTTGCAGCTTATTCAACAGATGAACATTCCGGGGATATCTAATTTTGCAGCTACTCTGCGAAACTCGATGTTTCATGACCGTTTTTCACAGCACATGATAGCTAAACATCTTATTGAAGCAGGGTATAACCCTAAAGATGTAAACTTTGAAACTCTTACTCCTGCTCCCGGAAGTCGTGTTCCTGCTGACGTATTAGAACAAGCTGTACATAATGCAGCTAGGGTTGAATGGGCGAGTGCCCAATTAGGCATGGTTAGATGGCGAGGTGACTCTGAAGTTAAGTACAGGGAAGCCCGAGATAATGCAGTTAAGACTTGGACTAAACTTTCTCAAAAAGAGTTGGATGGTCTTCGTCGTGATGGCATTTCTGTTCTAGATGTAGTCCCTATGCCTAAACCACTCAAAGCTGCTATGTTCGAGATTAATAATGCAGATGGTTTTAATGCTGCTAGAGCATTACTTGAAGGTGGTGAGCAAAGGCGTATTTCAGACTTGACTCGGGATTTCTATAAGCAAGTAGATAATCTAAGGACAGATGCTAAGGAACAGATTGATCGTAACTTCCTTCGATGGCAACGAGGGGAACTAGGGGGACAAACTCTTCGAGACATTATTACTGAGTATCGTGGAACTCTTGCAACAGCAAAGGATGCTCTTGTTGGAAGAAAATGGGATCCAGAAATAAATGACTATAGAATCACAAATCCAGATGCTGATTACAGTGAAGTTCCACTAACACATGAAGATTACTTAGAGTTGAGAGATCGTCTTGGTTCTGATGTTATTGGTCTAAGGCATCCTTTTGATGAACTCTTAGATACGTATTACACCATTAGACCTCAAGATAAAGATAACGATGGTATTCCAGAATACGATGAGTTCTTTGATGCTCAAGAGGCATTCTTAAGGGACGCAGTTCCTAACGAGTACCGGGAATTATTTATCGAGCATACTGAACGTAATATGACTGAGCCTGAAAAGGCTTTGAGGCATTTGCGTCGTAATGATCTTGGTGAGTATTTTTCAGTTGCAAGAGATGTTGCAGATACAATGAACTTTGGAGGTTACGTTGATGAGTATTTCCGTACTCTATATTTGGGGGATGATGATCACGTTGAAGTAATGCGTAGCCACCCTCTATACAGAACGTGGACGAGACAAGTTAACGATAAAAAGAAGCGTCTAAGGGAGACTAATCCACGTATAGATTATGCTCTTAGGGCTTTTGGTTATACTACGACTTGGGCTAACCCTGTAGCTAGGAATTGGTGGGAAATTGACGGAAGAAGATACCGCCTTGACCGTATGTGGGGATCTCGAAGTAGTTAGCCTATATACAAAATGTGATATATAATCAGGCTCACTGGCCTACAGTTGGCCTTAGATGGCCCCGTTAAGGGAGTTTAAGGAGATTGCGTAATGGCAGATGATAGTTTTAAAGAAGTACTTGAACAAATTAGTGATGAAGCGGTTCGTTCTAAAATATCGGACGCTATGACATCCCACATTTCAAGTCTTTCGGAGAAGTTCGAGAAGGATGCTTCTAGTCTCAGGTCTAGTCTGGATTCCCAATTAGCCTCCGCAGCGGAGAATAATAAGAATCTACAGATGGAAATTGCGGGCTTGAAGGACGGAAGTTTTGTAGCTAACAGCACAGGTGGTTTTGTAGAACTTACTGAAAGTCAAAGAGCATTGCAGAATAAGTGGAAACAGGATGAGGCAGAGGCCAAACGGTCAAGCGAACTAGCTTCTATACAAAAACAACTTGCGGATAAAGATTCCCAACTACTAGGTTATAGAAAAAAAGAACTCGCGCAGAACGGTGTCCCTGAAACTATCTTGAATCGTGCTGAAACTGTAGAGCGATTAGACGATCTTTTAGCAATTTATGAGGCTGCTAAACCCCAACCCGCTTCGCAAAATAATATGCCTAACGGTAGTGTTGCAGGTACAGGAACTCTTGAAGGTTCTTCGACTCAATCGGTTAGTGATGACCCTTTAGCTAGAGCGCAGAATGAACTGGGTTCTCTTATAGAGTCATCTAAAAAATCAATTACAATTTGAGGTAAATAGTTTTGGCAGCATCAGGTGGTCATTGGAATAACCTTGCTGAAGCCCAAGAACTTAGTCAGGCAAAACGTGTAGCAGGTATTATTGAAGAGGACGTCAAACGTGGTGGTTTGATGGGACTTCTTCCTGTAATGCAGCAGACAGGTACTCAGCTTGAGTGGGTTCGTGAAGGCACAGTAGGAACTTCCAGTCGAGCGTCCATTGGCTCTCAACTTGCTTGGTCAGAAGAGACTACTTATGACACTATCAATGAATCATTGGTAATTCGTTATAAGCAGACTGCTTTGAACAAGTATGTTGAAGGTGTCTATGGAACTTTTAACAACTACGCAGCTATTCAAGCTATGGAAGACCGTAAAGCTATTGTTCAGGGAGCCAATGATGATCTTATCTATGGCGACCCGACTAATGGTGCAGCAGGTTCTTCTGAAGCTAGAGGCGTACATTACTTATCGCAGCTCTACCCTACCGCTCTAGGTGGAAGTACTAATGCGATGAATATTGACGAAGGTGAAGCAGGATTGGCTCTTGCTAACATGCGTCAATTAGAGCGTGAAATGAAGTACGGAATTGACTTTTGGTTGTTCCCGTACCCAATCCTAGACCGACTCTCTGCCTATGTGCAGGAAGCAGGTCTCTCCACAAATACCTTCGGCAACATCGACTTTACACTCGATGATTTGGGTCGCAGGGTTACTTCGTGGAACGGTGCCCCAATTATCGGTTCAGATTATCTTGTTGCAGAACAAGCTAACACTGGTGCTGATGGCACTTCACTTCGGGCGAAACATTCGTCTGGAGATCAACAGTACAGCGTGTTTGCAATCAAACGTGGACAAGTTGCCAGAGGTGAAGGTGGTCTTACCTTTGCATTTGGTGGTGATGGCGCATCTCCGGGTGAGCCTCTCATGGTTGATTACTTCCCGAGTTTGGAAGATTTTGATGCTTCTGGTCTCAGGCACCGTATGTACTACAACCTAGCTGATGGTTCTCGTATGTCTGTAGGTAGAATCTACGACATTGAAGACTCAGCAGTAGTGGCATAGGGAGGATAAAAACTATGGCAAACGTTGCTCATGGGTATTTTCGTCTTCCTTCCGGTAAGACAGTAGAACTACCCTATGACCCAAACTTCGACTTCAACAACATAGACCCGATGCCGGGGGACATTGACCCTTACACTGTCGGGACAACCCAACTATTTCCACTAGGAACTAAGTTGGTACAGAATGACCGAACTTTTAGGTATGTAGAGTTCGGCGGTACTACAGCAGCAGGTAATGTAGTTCAGCGTGAAGCACCTGATGGTGCCCATGATGACTTAGACCCTACTGGAAGTGGTACTGGTGCGGGTGTTGCAATCGGTGACACAATCATCTCGATAGCTACTTCAGTTACTCTCGTAGAAAACGAGTATGTAGGTGGAACGCTTACGATTGAAGAAGACACCGGACAAGGCTACTCGTATCTAATAACCGCTAACGAGGCTGCTTCAAGTGCAGCTAACGCTAACGTGACTATTGCAGATGGACTTGCAGTTGCGATTGATTCGACTTCAGATGTAAAGCTCGTAAAGAGTGCTTACAAAGAGGTTATTATCGCTCCAACTACTTTGACAGGTGCTATTTGTGGTGTAAGCGTTGGTGTTGGTGCTGATGGTAGTTTCGGTTGGATACAAACTACGGGTGATGCTGCGATTGATACAGATGGTACTGTAGTTATCGGGCAACGAGTTATGGCATCTAACGGAACCGCAGGGTTTGTAGAGGCTATGGCTCTTACTGAAGCTACCCCAAACACGTTTATTACTCCCGATGTTGGGATAGTGGTAGATGTGGGTGCTACTGGCGTACACAGCGTTGTTCGTCTTAACGGTTTCGAGTAGAAACTAATGTGGAGGTATTCAGTTAGGCTGGCCTCCACTAATAAAGGTGTGTTATGCCAAACATAGTTGGTTTTAATATTTTTGATTCTGAGTCTCATGTAATCGTGGGACATGACACAGTTACGGTTAGTACAAGTGCTGTTGGGCCTACTATTCCTGCTGAAAATACTACTGCTTGTCAGATAAGAGTGAATGATCAGTCTATTCGATGGCGTGCAGATGGAACTGACCCTACGTCTTCTGAGGGTTTTACAAGTACTTCGGGAGATATTTTTATTCTTACTAAGGAAACTGAAATAGATCAGTTTAAAGCCATACGTAAAGGTGGCACCGACAGTGAAATTGACTGTATCTTTTTCGGAGAAGCATAAAGGTGTTATCTAATGGGCGTTGAATATCTAGGTACTGGACAACTTCTTACAGGGGTACCCGGCTCGTCTACAGATAACGCTATAGTTAGGTGGGATGGAACAGGTGGAGCCTCTATTCAGAATAGTGGTGTCACTATAGATGATTCCAATAATGTAATTATTGCAGGGAATCTTACGGTTAGTGGGACTACTTCAACTATCAGTTCCACTACCACTACCTATGTAGATCCTATTATTCATTTACAGACGGCCTCTGATGGTGGTGATTTAGGTAGTGATAGCAATAAAGACGTCGGTATTGCAATGCAGTATCACACGGGGTCTGCTGCTAAAAAGGCTTTCTTAGGGATAGACGATAACGACTCTTATAAGTTGATGTTTATTCCCGACGCTACCATTTCATCGGAAGTTGTTTCGGGTTCAGTAGGAACGATCAAGGCTAATCTTGAAGGTAATGCCGATACAGCAACTGCTCTTGCAGGTTCTCTTGGAACCCTTACAGTTGATCAGATTAATCTCAATGCTTCAACAATAACCATTACTGATAGTAGTGATACAGGTGATCTCGCAACCTTAGCCGTTACTACTCACGGCGCGACTACCCTAACAACTGTAGATGATGATGCTACAGCAGCGCATTTAGTTCTGGATGTAGATGGAAATATTGAACTTGATAGTGCTACGGGGATTTTTATATTTGAAGATGGTGGGACAGAAGTACTCCGATTTACAGAGAGTAACTCTGGAGATGTAACAATCAAACTTGTTACGAATGCCAAAGACCTTATCTTTACTGATAACGGTGATGCTGTAGGGCTGAAAGTTCTGGATGCTGCTGCGGGAATAAATGTTCCCGGTGAAGTTCAAACAACGGGAATAGGTTATACGGATGGCGATAATGCCATGACGATAGCTGATGGTGGTGCCGTAACATTCCCGGTGAGTATAGATATTACTGGTTCTGCGGGAATTATCTTAGAGAATGACGAAACTATAACCAACTCTACAGATGGTGAAGTCGCTATAAACGGTACAGTTGTAGTGGGAACAGGGGGTGCTGCGGGTACTCTCAAGTCCAGTGGAAACTTTGATTTAACCCTTGCATCAGGAAACTCTACTACTGGAACTATCACAATAACCGACGGTGCTAATGGGGATATCACTATAGCCCCGAATGGTACAGGGAATACGGTTATTAATTCTGCTACCGCTACGGATATTATTTTAGATGGAAATAAATCTGTTACCCCGGGGGATGGTGCAGTCATACATGTAGATGCTCATACTATTACAGATAGTAATACATCTGGGTCAGGAACTGCTGCAAAGTTTACTCACGTAGCTATAGAAGCCCCGACTCTTGCAGCTACTAACTCATCAGTTACAACTACCGATGCTGCCACTCTTTATATTAGTGGTGAATTAACAGCAGGAACTAATCAGACAATAACCCGTAATCATGCTCTTTGGGTAGACTCAGGAACTGTTAGGTTTGATGGGGATATAGAACTAGGACACGTAACAGATACTACTTTATCTCGCGCTAGTTCTGGGGATGTAAATATTGAAGGTAATATTATCTATCGGGCTGGTGGAACAGATGTACCCATTGCTGATGGTGGTACTGGAGCGTCATCTGCTTCGGATGCGAGAACTAACTTAGGTGTTGGGCCAGCAGCGGGTTCAAGCTCTATTGTTACTGTAGGAGATTTAGGGACAGGAACTATTGCTGATGGCTTTGGAGTAATAGATAACGGCACTTCGGGTATTAGGACTAATACATTTACGGCAGAGACGTCTATTATTCCTTCTGGGGTTGGTACAGCAGATATAGGCTCCACTTCGGCTGAGTGGGGTGATGTTTACATCGCTGATGATAAGAAGATTAAGTTTGGTAACGGTCAAGATGCCACTATCGAATATGACGAAGATGGAACCGACCAGTTACGCATTGCTGGAAACACTGTATTTGAAAACCAAATAGAAGCAACTTTAGATATAAAGGTTGACTCTACTCCATCAGATGAAACTGTCTCAGGAATTACTGCAACCTTTACCGCAGGAGAAGCGTTAGAGCGTGGCGAAGTGGTTTACTTCAAGCAAGCTGACAGCAAGATGTGGAAAGCAGTTGCAACGGCAGCAGCTACATCAAGATGTGTCGCTATGGCAGCAGCAGATATAAGTGCAGATGCGGCAGGGTTATTCCTACTTCAAGGTTTCTGTACAGACAATGGAACATTCCCTGATTACTCAGCAAGTAGTGGAGTTGGAAAACCTGTATACACACCGGAAGCAGAAACAAGTTCACAAAACGTACCGGAAAAAACTGCGCCAGATTCGACCGGAGATTTTGTTCAAGTAATAGGGTATGTGGTTGCAGCAAACACTCTCTACTTCAACCCATCCAACGACATAATTGAGCATGCGTAAATGGCTAACGAAGTTGAAGCAGTAAACGGTATTGCGATTACCAGTATTGCCAATATTAACGGGCAAAACGACACTGACTTAGCCAAGTTGAACGGTAAAGAGTTCACCGGGACAGGATATTTTTCTGCAACTGGTGGTACTAAATCTGATATTACCGTTGACGGAACTGAATACACAATGCACGTATTTACTTCTAGCGGAACCTTTGCTATTTCAGCTCTTGGTGACGATAACCCTAGCTTCTTAGTAGTAGGAGGCGGTGGTTCAGCAGGTGCAGATAACGGTGGTGGAGGAGGTGCTGGTGGCGCGCTATTCAACTCTGCTACTACTTCTACAAACAGTAACTCGCCTATCTCTAGCTTGTTCACCTCAACAGGGGACAAGACTGTAACTGTAGGTGCGGGAGGTGCAGATTCAGGAGCTGGTGATGGCAATGTTGGAGGCAACAGTGCCCTTGCTGCGGACTCTGCAACATATACAGCGTATGGTGGTGGAGCAGGAACAGTTTCTACCGACTCCGCTGACGCTTCCGGTTCTGCGGGTGGTGCGGGTGCTCCCGGTGGTGTAGCCACAAGAGATGGTGGAGACTGTACTACCAGTCAAGGTAATGATGGAGGTAATTCATTTTCTAGTCACGGTGGCTATCCAAACCGTAGGCATCGTGGTGGCGGTGGTGGTGGTGCTGGCTCACAAGGTGATGATACTGACGGTGGCACAGGTTCCGATGAGGGAGATGGTGGAGCAGGTATAGATTACTCAGGAACTTTTGGTACTGGAGTAGGGGATTCAGGCTGGTTTGCTGGTGGCGGTGGTGGAGGAGGAGTTTCCTATAACTACAATGGTGGTCAAGGTGGTCAAGGCGGTGGCGGTGATGGAGACAAATCTGTCCCCGCTGGTGGCGCAGGTGGTAAAGGTGATGCGGGTACTGACGGAACAGGTGGAGGAGCAGGAGGTTCCGGTAACGGTGTATCTGGGTCTGATACTGGCGGTGATGGCGTAGTAATCATTCGTTATCTAAAAGGCTAGGCATATGGGATATTTTGCAGAAATAGATAACGGTAAAGTTATACAAGTTGTCGTATTTGATGGTTCTGTATCTGAGTGTGTTGAATTTTTTGGCGGTGGAACTTGGGAGGTTCTTGCACATAAGTCAGAAGCTGGTATCGGGTACGACAAAGATGAGGAACACGACACTTTTGTTCCACCAAAGCCTTATCCATCATGGCAAATCAACGACACTTATAATGGATGGAAACCGCCAGCAGGGAAAGAAAAACCCGCTGATGGAAAAATATATGATTGGGTTGAAACTGCTCAAGAATGGGTAGAAAGAGATTAATACAGCTAGGTATAAAAAGCCGTAGGAGGTTATATGACTACAGAAAGTAATGTGTCGATTAATATGCAAGATGTAGATGTAGTAAGGGCAGCCCCTGAAAGTCCTCCTGCAACAAGGATAGATCGTGAACTTTGGATTGCAGGAGTTTCTCGTATGCGAGCAGAAATGACTCAAAATATTGAGAAGGAAGCTACGGAGAAGAAAAATGCCAAAAGGTAAAGGTACTTACGGACGTAAACGAGGTCGCCCGCCAAAGAAAAAGAATTCTGCTAAAAAGAGTAAACCTAAAGCAGCACAACCTAGAAAAGCAGGGCTAACTTTTAGACCCGGATCTCAGGCAGATCATCTAAGGTATGCAGGTTCTCGGGCAGTTATGTCAGGTAAAAAAACTGCATCATCCCCATTAACAAAAGTAAAAAAGACTCAATCAAAAGCAATTTCGGGAATTAAAAAAGTTCCAAGTGATGTAAAAAAGACTATTCGTCGCTTTGGTCTCTACTGGTAAAGGGTAAAGAACAATGACAAACCTGAAACGGCTTTTAATAGCTGTACTAAAACTTTTACTCAAACCTTTTGTAATTACACTTTGGGTATTGAGGCAGGTGTGTTATGGAATTAATGCTGCCCCGGGTATAATTGCTCGTTCTCCTGTTGCTTTATATAAAAAGACTAAAGTTTGGCGGGATTGGGTTCTTGCTAAGGTTGATTACCTTGAAACGGAATCAGCTAAATGGAAGCGGACGTTCCAGATTGTTCGGTCTCCTTATTCCCTGCTTTTGAAATTAGGCTTTTCTCCTCAGTGGGCAGTAGGTTTATTAGCTGTTGGAACAACGACTGCTACAGGTGCAGTAGCAGCGGAAGCCATGAAGCCACCATCATTTGCAGCGGGAGACCCCGGTGTTTATAACGCTCCGCTTGATAGTCCAATATATTCTGACAGTGAGTTTAATACTCTTAGACTGGATCTGGGTTCAACGCCTATCGGACTGGTTCAGATCGAAGATGTCACGCTAGGAACTGCTTATGCTAATTCAGCTCTACCATCAGGTGAGAGTAATGCGGTTATTGTGGGTGGCATCGCAGCAAGTAGTGACCCGGCTTTCACTGAAACATTTTTGGAAGTCGGTCACATGACTGTAGAAAAGTGGCGTTGTGATTCACTGAAGTTGACTAACATTGAAGCGCATAAACTAATCGTAAAAGGTAATGCTTCAGATGGTCAGTCTATAGCTGCTGTTGCGGGGGTGCCCAGAGATAGGGCAATCTCAGGTGGTAATAGGGCTGATGACATGCTTACTTCGGGCGGTTACTATGATCAGTTAAAAATTACTTCTGCGTCAAGTGGGGTGAATGGAAAAATAGACAGGCTTATACTGTCGAACTTATATAGTAAAGGTGGGCCTTGCGTATTGGATAGAATCAAAGCAGGGACGTTAGAAGTACTTGTTTCAGAGGTTGGACTAGGCAATGGTTTTGCCACGAAAGAATTTGAAATAACAACGTCAGTGATTTATAAATCATTCGTCAACGAAGATAACGTTGAAGTTAGTATTTCACCACCGAGTTAAGGAGAGTAGAAATGGAACTTACAGATACGGTAATCTCAACTCTAGTTGGAGTAGGGGCAGCGTCTCTTGTAGGAGTATTGGGGTTACAGGTTCGTATATGGCTTAGGCTCCAAAGAGTTCCTGATGATCTTGAACATTTGTCAGATCGTGTTGATGCCATTGAACGTATGGTATTTCAAGGGTTTACTGGAAGAACAGGCGTATAATTGATAGGTAAACTTAGACCTCAAATACTTGCAGCTATTGTCGTACTGGGTGGATTGTCGGTAGTCGGGATACTCAACGAGTTTAACGAGATCGCATCTGTCAGTATTGGAGGAATTATAGCTTTGGGAATGAAGGTTCTTGAAGCCGAATAAAATATGGTAACGAAACATCGGTGGGTGCCGATGTCGTAAGTAGTAAGAGGAAGTTTATGTTCGGTATACTAGGGGCTTTGTTCCTGTCTAAAGAGAATCGTGATCTTATACAGGTGGGACAAGCAATTTTTAGCAATCTAGATTCCAAAGAAGAGCGTCGGGAAGTTGCTGAATACGCAGCTAAGATGCTTGCAGATGGACGAGTTACAGTCCCGGAATGGTCTAAGTTTGGAAAGAAATTAGGTATCCTTCGGGCTAAAGGAAAAAAATAATTGTGGTCAGCGTATTTGAAACTGTAACCCGAAGAAGCCTTAGAAGCGATCTATCCTTTAGAGTACAGGATAAGATTGCAGAGGGTACTGCAACAGCAGGTGCTTCGGGCACTATCACAGACGCTAGTAACCTGTCTTTTCAAACTGCGGATAGGCTAAAAGGTGCTTGGATATATATACATACTGGTACAGGTAGTGGGCAGGAACGTTTTATTACTGCACAAACTACTGTCGGGGTTGTTTCGGTTTCCCCGAACTGGAGTGTGACTCCAGATAATACAAGTCAGTATGAAGTGCATAGAAAGTTTCGAGTAGGTGATTACAACGACGCTATATCGGCAGCGTTAAGGGCAGACCGTCGTTTTCATGTAGGAAGAATTAGGAATAGAAGCCTCCTTACTCGGAATGTGCTTCAAAACGCTTTGTTCTCTGATTGGACAAGCGGAACTTCCTCTGCACCCGATAACTGGGCACTATCCGGTAGTGGTGCTGCTGTTGCTAGAAATTCAGACTTGAATAGGCGTGGCCCTTACGCTGCTACATTAACTAATGGATCTGGCAATACACTTACTTTCAGTCAAACTACTGCAAAAGTGCATGATGGAGAGGCTCCTACTTTTTATGCTTTAGTTCACTGTACTGTAGCTAGTAGAGTTACATTGAAAATCAATGATGGTGTAACTACAGCAACAAGTAGTGATGCTCATGGTGGTGGTGGTTGGGAATTAATGTCAGTAAGTCATACTGTAAGTCCTACTACCGGACTACCCAGTACCATCTATTCTGTAGAGATAAGTGCCGGGGCTGTTATGTCTGTAGCTGTAGCATGGACATACATACCCTCGGAAGAAGAGTCTAGAGATTATGCTCTTCCAAGTACTCTTCAGACTTTAGATACGGTAAAGATGGCGAGATCTGCTCCGACTACTAGCGATCCAAATAAAACTGAAGTGTTTGATTCTATTGCTTTAACTGATTGGGAAGTAGATGCAGGTTCAGGAAACCCGAGTCCAGTACTACGTCTCTTGCGTCCTGTAGAGGAGAATCGAACTCTTTTACTACATGGAACAGGGTACCCAAGTATCCCTTCAGCCGATACAGATACGATTGAAGCTAACAGTGAACTATTAGTTCTTAAGGCTGCGTCTCAACTTACTTCTGAAGATAGATTTGAAAGGGATTATCAAACCCTAAAGCGGGAGACTCAACACTACTATCCAAAGAACTCCCGGGCGGTAGGTATCATTGGCTAACGAAGTAAAGTTAGATGGAAAGAACTATGCTATTAGAGGTCAGATTAGAACTCAAGCGTTTGACCCGTGGCCTGAACCTCTTCGTATTGTAGGTAACTTACAAAGGCGAGATAGAACTAATGCTAACCAGTGGATTCAAGAAAGTTTTCGTTCAGGGTTAGGTTATTACAGAGCAGTTGGAGATCCTCCCGCTAATCCAGATACGGGACATCCAAGTTACAGAGGATTTTTTAATTCCACATTAGAGACTAGATGGGCAGGTCAGGTAACACTTCCGACTAACGGACAGTCTATGTCCCATACAAACGACGGAACTAGTAGTGAACCTGACCATAATTATTCAGGTATATTCAAAGCTAGATCAGCAGGAAATTATCCCGGTCTTTATGCGTGGTCTGATTTAAAAGAAGAGTCTATTGCTTTCTGGAATGGTAGTACTTGGACTGAAGGTAAAGACCTTACCTCTGGATACACAAACTATAGACCTACTGCTGTTACTGAATATCAGGGAACATGGCAGATATGGGGTGGAGTTCCGGGAGCCTGTGCTAACCCGATAGTTACGATTAATGCTGCGGGTGCATTTGCAGATTTTACTGCAAGTACTCCGATGGCTGATTATCCTTTAGATGTTGTTATCTTCAAAGGGCTTGTCCACTATGCTGTTATCTGGGAGAGGTCTAACGGAAAATTTCAGATACAGAAGAGTACGGATGGTGGGGATACTTGGAATGATGTAGCAGGACTTGAGATATCCGTCATGTACTCTAGCGATTCATCTTCCATAAATGCTTGGGCTAAACTTGTAGAGTATTTCGATTCTGACGGAGACCCCGCTCTATATCTTGTTACAAATAACGGACTGTATCTAGTTGATCTTAGTGGTGCAGACATCCTTCCAGTAATTAAGTTCGGAACAGATGTTCACCCTAGTACAGACACTAAACCTGTAGTTTGGAATGGTGATCTTTATATCCCCCGAGGTAAGAGTTTAGTTAAATTTAGTTTTAACGGCAGTTGGGTAGAGGTAAGTCCTTTAGAATTAGGAACTGCTCCTACAGATATGTTAGCGACATCTGCAAAGAAAGGGTTTACTTCATTAGTAGCATCTGACCGATGGTTATTTGCTTCGGTTAGTGGGGTTGCAGGAGCGTATGTCTTTGCCTATGATGGCGAGGGATGGCATTATGTATTCTCGTTAGACGGTAGTTCTGCTGTTAAAACTATAACTGCTCTTGCACTTCACGACACTGTAGGTGGAGGTGCTATTGATCTTATAGTATTAGCACAGGACGCTGCTCCCGGAACTTCAGATTCAACTTTCTACCGTTTGAGAAAGATTTTAGAAGACCCTTTAAATAATACTACCTATGCAGGAAGACAGTTTCCAACATCAGGAACATTAGTAACTCCGTGGTTTGACGGTGGAATGTCTGAAGTAGATAGTACGATTTTAGCCAGTGGTGGAGGTTTCAAAGGACTTACTTCCAACAGAACCGTTAAGGTTGAAACTGCTTTAGAGTATTCAGATACATACCAATCTAACTCTGCAACGATAGCTACATTCACAGCAGATACAGATAAGATAATTCGTTATGGTGCATCATCTACGAGAGGCCCGGGACTTTCAGGTAGATCATGGAGGCATAGGTACACATTAGCTACTGATTCTAATACAGCTACTCCTGCGCTGTTCTATCCAGTTACTTATTATAAAAAGAGACCACCCCAGATTCATGAGATAGCGTTCCTTGTTGATCTAGAAGAAACGGTAAAACTCAATCAGTGGGAATGGTCTTCTGCGGATGATGTATTAGAAGCATTGAATGATGCTGCTATATCCGTCACGTTATTAGAGTTAGATTTTCCGGGAAAGAATGCCGTTACAAATGTAGCTAATAGTTCAACTCTCTACGTAGAAGTTCAAGGAGTTCCTGCCCAACATGAGGGGGGAGAGAATCCGAGACAATGGCTTCCAGAGGTAGAGAGCGGAACAGCCTTAATTGTTTGTCGGCAAGTGTTTGAAGACTAAATAACATTCCATTTGTTATCGAGATCTATTACCCAAGTAACCTCTAATTCAAAACACTCATCCTTTTCGTTGTAGTTTACTGTGTAGTCTCCGGGTTTCCATTTTACGTTATCTGCATTGAAAGGTACGTCTGGAGCGAATATATCTACCGGGTCAATTTGGTATTTATATGTTTCGTAACAAATCATTTGGAAACACCACCGATCAATACTTCTCGGTAATCCCATGCAGAAAGCCAGAATAAATTAACTAAATGAATCCGAGGGTTTTTCTGAGTACCCTGTGAATCAATCCCATAATGCTTACGCATTCTTTGTAGCATTTTCTCTACTGCTCCTGCCGAAGTTTTACGAATACGTGCAATCTCGGCATTACTAAATCCTTGACAAACCATCCTCATTACTTCCTCTTCTTTTTCCGTAACGTCTAGTGCTGCGACTGCGTATCGGAATGCTTCTTCATTCATGGGTTCTCCTAGTGCATATCGGCTAAGTTATAACCGATCTTGTAATCTACCTCTACAGGTACGTTTAGTTGCAAAACTTCTGCCATTAAAGTCTTTGCCTTTTCTGCTATTTCCTGTTCATTCCCGACCGGGGTTTGTAATAGAACTGAATCATGTACAGTCCATATAAGGTCAGTGTTATCAGGTAATTCATCGAACAATTTGATAATTGCCATCTTCATCATGTCTGCGCTTGTACCTTGAATCGGCATATTTATTCCAGTACGCCAGAGTTCGACGTTGGATTTATGCACTCTCCATCCCTGTCCGTCCAACCATTTCAGGCTTAACCGCCTACCGAGGTACGTCTCTACGTATCCTCTAGATTGAATCTCATTCTTGATCTTTTCATAATAATCAGAAAGCCCGGGTTGGGCAGCACGTTTAGCAGCAACTAGATCATCAGCTTGTTCATTAGATAAAAAGACACCCGCTTGGGCACAAGTTCTTTGTAAAACAAATGCAGCATTTCTATCATTAGGGTCATATTGCAAGGCAAAGTTCATAATCTTAGCAACACGGCGAACTGAATCAGACTCTGCATTAGGCATGTAGTCTTCTAGTTTTGCCATACGTTGCATCTCAGTATGAATATCAGCCCCTTTCATATAAGCATCTATCATCATTTGATCATTAGACATATGAGCCATTACACGTAGTTCTATTTGTGAATAATCTAATTCAATAAAAACTTTTCCATCATCAGGTATAAAACATTGTCTAACTAAATTACTTTCAGCATTACTTTCGTCTTCCCAAATCTTAGGCTTAGGTATCGTTTGTAGGTTTATTCCCCACTGTTCTCCGTTAATCTTCCACCCACTGTAGCTAAATCTTCCGGTGTCAGTTCCAGTTGGGTTCACTGAGCCGTAGGCTCGTCCCTGCATTCGGTGTAAGGCTTCTATATAAGTACCTTTGAGTTTTCTTAGATGTCGTAACTGTACAATCCTATTAGCTATTGGAAACTGTGAAGCTATTACCTGCATTACATTAGCATTAGTGCTATCTAATTTATTAGCCCCGACTTGGTGCATGAAATCTAAGGACTGCTTAGGACTAATAGGGTTGAAATCATCCTCCACTATTACGCTATGTTCTATGAGTGCAGCAGTTTGAAACTCAGTCATCTCCTTGTTATATAAAACATCAAGCTGATCTCTAGCATTATCTATTGCGTCAGAATCTAATCGGCACCCTTGTTGCTCCATTGTTACAACAGCGGGTAATAGCTTTCTTTCAATACTTCTATATATCCGACTAACGTCTGAGGGAATTTCTTTACTGAATACCTCAAATAATTTACGCGTAAAAAATACGTCTCCACATGCGTAGGGGGCAGCTTTATCTACTGACACATCTCGCATATTTAATTGTTTCTTACCTGAGCCTATGAGTTCTCCTATCTCTGTCATTTTGTACCCGAACTCTTGTAAAGCCAGAGGCTTCAGTCCCCGCTGTGGCTTACTAAGAAGAGCAGCCTGTATCAACGTATCTTCTAAAGGAGCCTTTAGCTTTATTCCATAATTACGGATAATTCCCATTTCATATTTAGCATTATGAGCAACTAATTCTGGATAGTCCCAGAGTGGTTGTAGTTTTCTCATTACCCAGACATGGTTCTCTTCGGTTGTAGGGATGTAATACGCTTTGTCTTCCCAAGCTACAGCTATACCTACCACATCGGCTAAGTGTGTACGTAAATCTGTGGTCTCAAAGTCAACCGCTATTGTTCCTGTAGCCTCTGTTAATATCTCTAAAAATCTCTCTACTCTTACAATTTCACAGGGGATATCCTGCTTATACTCTCCCTCTGTAAATCGGTTTATTAAATCAGGGAGTCGTTTGAAGTCTTCAACTAACGTTTGGTTTAGTTGAGGGTTATACATCGCTGCTGCGGGATGGTACATCGGAATAAGAGGTGTGTTATTAATCTCTAATAATTGTCCATGTACATCTGTGATACTGTCGTTAGGAAGAAAGTACTTGAGTGCGGTTGCCCCTAAAGTTAAAATAACTCCGGGCTTTACTAACTCAACTTCCCTTTGTAGAAAGTTATCCCCACAGATCTGTTGTTGTTTCTTGGTCGGGGCTTTTTGTTTACCGTTCTTATTACTATCAGGCCAACACTTAGCGACGTTAGTTATATAGCAATCTCTTCTTGAGAGACCTGCTGATGATAGTAGTTGTGTAAGGGATTTACCCAACACTCCTACAAAAGGTTTACCGTGATTATTCTCCTCACGACCGGGGGCTTCACCAACTATCATGATGAAACGCCCCGCATCGTCTGGAGTAACAGGTGTCCGGTTTTCTAGTTCATGTAACGGACACGCAGTACACCCTTTGATCTCCTTTTTAATCTCTAGGAGAGGGTTGTCCACCTTGTTCTACCCCTTTCCACACACCATCTAAACACATCAAAGCTATGATTCCGTAGATAGATAAGTCTAAATATGAATCTTCTACTGACTCATTAACTGGGTCAGTCTTTTGATTTCGTAGATGAATGAGCCGTTCTATCTTATCGCTCATACGGATTAGCACCCCGTCTAACCCAAACTTAGCTATGTTACCTGAGCCATAATCTTTTTGTTTAGCGTCGAAAGTAGCTACTGCATCTTTCATACTACGCACAAAGTCGAGAGTAGTTACTGTGGGTTCTCCCTTTATAGTTATCCTCCCGAGGTCTAACTGAAAATCATGGAATGTATTTTGCTGATCTTGCATTTTCAAAAATCTCCTTAGCAGTTACGTGCCCAATACCTTTTACTTGTACGAGCGACTCTATAGGTTGAATTACAACGTCATGAAACGAACCGAAATACTGTAGTAAAGAAGCGGACTGTGGATGAGTTAGCTTTCTACTCAACGCTAACAATGCCTGCTGTGATGGGGGAACGATTGAAACGTTTCTCCGTGGTGCGGGTACATGATGCTTCTTCTTTAGACTTCGGTTATAGATTGTCCTAAACGTAAGTCCAAACAGGTTAGGGGCTGTTACTAAAACAGTAATCCCCATCTCCTGTAAAGACGTAAGATAGGACATAATCATTGTGTATGGTCTAGACCCGGGCTTCCAGACAGGAGTCTTCTCTTGATTCGCAGGAATGTCACCGTATTTATCGTGATATTTAGGGGAGAGCCAATCACTATTGCTATGTGTAACGTATCCGTTAGGGTCAGCCGACAATCTACCGCATATTATGAGGTATAAGTCTGCGTTACCTGCGTGTTCGTTTTCTCTCCAATCTATCATTCGAGCCACCTGATCTTGCAGATGTCCCTCTTTAATAGAAATCACTAAATCGCTAGCAGTCTTTATCTCTGCTAACTGTTTACGGTTAACTCCGTCCCAAGCTATGTCCCCTAAAGGAAGTCCCTTGATCTCTTGGGTAAGTGAGGGCATCTCTTGTTTAGCAAGACTAGCCCATCTATGCTCACCTGTTTGTTTATCTCTATCTCTATGATCGAATACCACCATCGTTTACGAAATCCCCAAAGACTTTGGTGCCCCAGTACGACTAGAAAACTCCAGCCAAAGATCATGTATTCCATTATCATCTGGAATCAACGGCTGCCTTACATAGAGATCAGTAGGCTTACCCAACTTACGAGTACGATCTTTTATCAACGTAGCTTGATACTCAGGTTTAGCCAATCCGATATTCTGTACTCCGAGAATAGTAGTGAAACGGAAGTCATTCCTCTTCTCACCCTCAGCCATCTGATTGATCGTCTCCCAACGAGCCAGTCTTCCTGACCCACCTAAGCGATCTGCCATTGGGCCGTCACCCCTAATCTCACGCGTAGCTGTAGTCGCTAATACATGACAGGGTTGTTCGTATAACAGAGGTTCAATCATACGTCCGTTATGCCACTTCTTTATAACAGGCCAGTCTACAAAACTATCCTCAAACTGACTTGGACTTCGGTCTCCCCGATCTTTCTTACGCTTTACAATAGCTTCGATATGGTCGGAAAACTTTTTCTTACCGTCGTGCATAACATCTACCCAATGTTCCTGCGCTTTCTCCCACCACTTATCTACCATATCAATCCCAACAACGCCATAACCTTCGGGTTCCCCTGATAGGACAGGGTATATCTCGTCCTCTAAAGCAACGACAATATCTGAAACAGTAACCGCATCTAAGATTGTTACGTTTTTCGGAACTTCGGTAGCAAACAACTCCATTACTCCACGGAGTTTCTTCTCACTATCGAACAACCATACAGGCTGATCTTCAGGGATATGCTCGAATATCATCTGCCATAACCATGTAGTCTTTCCACTACCGGGAGGCCCTGCAACTAAAACTGATTCTTTAGGCACGACGTTTCCTTTCTTTGAATAACTGCTCTACTATTGAAAGAACAGTGTCGCTCTGTATTTCTTTACGCCAATTACTAGACTTAGGTATACGAACAAACGCTGTACCTAACTGAATAACTACTGTGTCACCGTCCTTTTCATGCGTCTCTCTACGGATTTGATGGATGTGATCAGTGTTGATAAACACCCCCGGCTTTACTTTAAAAAACATACGTATCTTTCTGAAATAGCAAGAGGGGCACAGATATAAAACCTGAACCCCCCTAACTATTTTCGCTATGGTTAAAGACTAGAGAACAGTAACCGCATCTAAGCTAAACGACTTAGGGTCGTATTCTCCCAGAGAGATAGCCCGATAGAGAGAGGGAACTTTTTGTATAAGTTCATCATCCATCGCACTACTCTTGAAGTCATCTTCATCAGTGATCTGCTTGAATAACTTAGCAGCCTGTTTTACGCCTTCCTCTGGATTGAATACTGCAACCTTTGTAGGAAGAACTGTAGAGTAAGTTGCGGTAACTCTTACTGGTACACCGTCACGCTTACCCGGAGCAGATGGTGGAGTCTCCCAAACAATAAAGTTATTATCGGGGTCTCCGAGTTCCTCATCTTTCTTGGCTACCATGTAAGGCAGTTCTTTAGTTTGGTACTCGAACCTAGCAACTGAACCGATAAGGTCATCAATGTTTTCATTCAGTGTTATACCTGCATCTTTAAAAGCAGGAACAACTACACTGAACCACTGTTTATTATCTTTCATTGGTGCGGATGGTTCGTTCCTCACATCATCCCACAGAGAATATGGGTATCGTACAGACCACTCCGAAGCGTTAGGCGTTGTGCCATCTACCAACTTCAGTTCAGTTATCTCCTTAATACGGAGAACAAACCATGCCTGTCTCTTACCTGCGTTACGTCCTGAACTCAATGGACGCTCGCTTGGGTCTAGCGAGAAACTCTCGACTACTCCCTCAACTATCTCTGTTTCTACGTATGTAGACTGAGCCTCTGATTCATTAACCACAAGTTTTAATGTAGACATTCTATACCTTTATAAAACAACTCATTAGATCAAAATAAAACAATAATTATTTGTGTATGGGGTACCTCACTTTCTTAGTTACGAATGTCTAGTTTACCATAATTTGAGAGAAAAGTCAATTCTCAAAACGTAGACTAGACTAACGACCCGACCATTGGAGACCTTTCATAATGGAACCTTTGTCCCCCTCACGTACTGTCTCCTTAATATGTCCCGACTTCTTTAGTTTATCTATGTTACGGTAAACCGTAGATCGGGGAATGTTCTGATCTTTACACCACCCATGAAAATCTTTAGTACTTAACCAATCCACAGATTTGATGTGCAGTCTCATGCGAACAATCGAATCGTTTAGCTGATAAGACTCAGCTTCTAAAATACCGGAATCATAATCCATATCTACAAAGAACGGTTCGACTCCTTGAAATCTACTTCTAACATTAGCTACTTCAAAATATCTACGTTCACCATGTTGATTCTCATCTAAAGTAAAATGCCATGACATATCTACCATAGCCATGATTGCCCATGACCCTGCGAATCTATTCTGCGCGCTCTCTGATCTCTCCCCTTCATGATTGAACCTAGCCCTGTGTTCATGGTGTAAGTACACGATAGAAAGTCGGGGAAACTTTAGCTGTAATCTACGGAAAGATTGCTTGACTGCACCTATGTTCTCATCACTAGCGGTAGTCCCTGACATAGATGTATACAATGCGTCGAACCCGATTACCTCTATCTTAAGATCTTCAATAACCTTTTCTATATCACTGAGTCCGTCCCCTGTTCGTAGATCTAACAAGGATGGAATACTTGCAGCCCATCTTCTACCCGTTGCGTCGATACTTTTAACTACAGGGTTTATTCTTTCAGCTAAATCTAATGCTCCACCCTCTGTCTGTACACACAAAACGTTCCGAGGTTTTGGAATCATAAGTCTTCCATTACCCCAATCTTTACCCTCAGCTAGATGAACTGATATCTGATTCCATAGATAAGACTTCCCGGCTTTTTGTTGCCCAATCAAACCTACGATCTGACCCTCATAAAGACAGCCTTCTATATAGGTCTCTCTTGCTTCTGGCCTTATATTTTCTAAGTCTTTAGTTGTGTATACCTTGTCCGTCATGTATATATTTGCCCTTTTCGGTATCGGACACTACCGGGATGAGGACGAACCCACAAAAAAACCGCCGGACTCTACTAGCCAAGAATAGAGCGAGCGGTCTATCTGCAATATATGG
>CEOH01004400.1_pt1 | contig 20541 bp, 17 predicted proteins | sample 530311 | NCBI WGS metagenome assembly CEOH01 (sample SAMEA2619923, study PRJEB7988) | marine metagenome | biome: marine biome (ENVO:00000447); feature: deep chlorophyll maximum layer (ENVO:xxxxxxxx); material: "saline water (ENVO:00002010), including plankton (ENVO:xxxxxxxx)" | depth 60 m
GAGACTAGATTGTGGAAGCACAGAATGAAGTATGAATACACCCCGTTCGCGGATTGGCCGATGGGTCCTGCTGGACTTAATATCCCCGTACGATGCAGCAACAGATTGCTTCCCGAAGCACTCCCGAAAGATGCTGTGAACAGTATTAATACTGTCCCGTTCAGCGACGCGATAGGCATCGTGACAGATAAGTATCATCCTATAATGACAAGGTTCACCAATGGCTCAACATTGAAGGAGGATAAGGAGTAAAACTCAACGGGGGGCGTCCTAATCGTGGGACGAAGGGGCGCCTCCCCATTTGCTCTCTCTTTTGCTCTTTCTCTCTTTTTTCGCCTCTTTTTTCACACCGATTTTGTAACCCAAAATTGTAACCGGAAATTGTAACCAAAAATTGTAACCTCCGGGTTAGTGCAGAAAATGCACCGATTCCGTAAAACTAGGTTCAAACCTAGAAATCGCAAACCGGAAATCAGAAGTTGAAAATTGATATATCATTACCGGAAACCGGAAATCAGGCTGCACAGGCTCGCAGTACCCCGAAAATAATTGTAACCTGAAATCGCTCCGAGCGGAAAGTGCCCGTACGCGCTGGAATCGCACATTCCAAATCATCGAATTATTGCGAATTACAAAATCAAAACCGTTGTACTGCTCCCTATATAGAAAATGAAATCGTTGTACTGCTCGTCCGCTCGTCAAAAAGTGTCCCAATTTTGCACATTTCCCGGAAGAAACTCAAAAATTTCCGGAATTCGGAACCGTTGTACTGAAAGCCTGTCAATAGTCAAAACCGTTGTACTGAAAGCCTGTCAGTTGAAAATATGGCTCGCAGTACCTCGATTCAAAATCGCAACAGGCTCGCAGTACCCCGATTTAGTGAATCGTTGGGTTGATAAGCAAAACCGCTCCACTCAGGCGCATGGAATCGTCCCACGATGACATTAATGGAAGTCCGACCATATCGGACATGCTGGAGCGCATGACTCAGAATCATGCAGAGGCTGCTCTAGCAGTATTGAACGACAACCGCCCACGCGGTGCCCAAGTGGTGCCTGTGGATGAGGTAGAGAACCTGACACCGATGATGATAGCCTTCTTCGGACTGGTTCAAACTATGCTCGGAGCATACACACTACCGCAATTGAAAGTGCTAGGACGCCGATTGAGGAAGATGGGATTCAGGTCGGTTAGGATATCAGGCAAGAAGGCCGAGATTGTCGCCAGTATCAGGAAAACGATTCACGGTCAGAATGCAACCTTCGGATTTACCGACGCTACGCATCCACCTATGCCGCTGGAAGTCCTGAGAGTTCACGGACACTATGGAACACTTGGTGAGACTGTCGGTGCCCGAGTCATCATTACCGATGCAGACGGCAACCGTAGGATTCACTTCAACCAAGAAATCATTCAGCAAGATGGATTGACACCCTCTGCGATTGATTCCCGAAACTGGGTCAATACTGGATACGACGCCGTCCACATGGTGGAGTCAGGTTCAATCAGAACCAAGAGAGGCGTCATGAAGGTCGGTGACCGATTCACCTGTGACAAAAATGCTGACTTCTATGCAGGACTGTCGAAACTCCCCGGCTGTACTACTCGTACCGGGATTCCTTCATTCGTCAAGGGTGACGGAACCGAGAGAGGCCGCGGAGGACATATCGAATCCGGCGTTTGCCCTACCTGCCACGGACCAGCAAAGACACTAGAGCAGAGACACGGAGTATCTACGCTAAACGCTCAGTTTGCTCACGCCATCGTCATTCGACCTGATGGCACTATCCCAACTAGCCGATGGATTGTTCCGAAGACCGGACAGGCTGACGCTCTACGACCTCAGAGAATCCGAGTCAAGGATACAACCCGACACGGACCGCGCAGAGTTACCGCTCAGATTGAGTCCGAAGGTGGCCGAGCATGGGAATGGGAACAAGTCGAAGTCACAGAATGGATAGGCCCGAGAATATCACCTATCCACTTGCAGAAGCGCGGCGGCAGATATGCTCAGAAGATTAACGGACGCACCGTTTGGCTGTCCGGGTCATTTGTCCGCGGCGAGTATCCCATAGAGACCGGCGGAACTGTACTAGTGTGGTTCTTCGTCTGCAATGCTAACCCATCAGACAGAACCCGATATGAAGACTACAATCCGGCACAACCGAGCCGAGCGGTTCAGGCTGTGCTAGAGGTAGCCAAGACGCAACCAGTCAAGAACAACAACAGCGCCAATGAGAACCTGTCAGAATACCTGTCAGGACTCAACGCCGCTAGGATTGGCGGAGGTGGGCTTTGATGCTCACCTTCGCCACCATCCTTTGCGCCATCGCCCTACTTGCTAGGACTGACAAATTCGGACGCAGGAAATCCAGCCGAGGCAGAGGCCGACCTCAGAAGGTCCGCCGCTGTGGATGCCCAACCCGACAGCACCGCGCAGACTGTCACCATGCCTTCACGACTGGCAAGACACACACCATCCTTGACGCAGAGAGGGAGAGACTTGAGGCCGAGGCAAAAGCGGCAGCAGTAGCAGAGCGAAACCGCCTAGCCCGGGCCGCTCATATTGCCTCGCTGAATCTAGGTCCGTGGGTACCTCTGCATGTGGCTCAGTTGAGATTCCGAGACATCGGCATTCAGCATATCTCACAGACCTGCATCATCTGCACCGAGCCTACCCGATATGCGGTCAGCCTCAGAGACCTGAGCCGCATTGATGAGTTGGTGCCGCTACTACCTCGGGTAGTGTGTGCCAGTTGCTCAACTGACATTGTCTCCGAGCATTCAGACTAGACCTCTGATGCTCAATCGGGTCGGGTCCAATCGGACCCGGCCCACCAAACCAACATTCACAGAGGCCGACAGGCTCGCAGTACAGCGATTCTACTATGCCTAGATTCCCGGATTGGGAATCATGATATCCTCAACAGTAGTCAAACAGGCTCGCAGTACAGCGATTTCATGGCCAAATCAAGCAGAATTGAAAATTCAAATTGTGTAATCAACACTACTGACACACAGAGAATTTACCGATTCCGGGCCTTGGAAGGTACCATAGACGCAAGAGAATGGGTCCGAGGTACCAATACAGACCCTGACCTAATTTCAAGGCCTCTATGGTGCCTTTATTTGCTCGTTTTCGATTTGGTACCCTCTGCGGCTGGGTCCTCTGACGCCGCCAATCATTTCTAGTACCTCCCCACCGTGCTACGGCAACCACCATTCAAAATTTCTTACAAATTTTTTGACAAGAGTTTTATATTGCACACATTCAAACACCACTACTGTCATTTTACACAACGCGGCGTACCTTGCGTGCGGAGGCTTAGTCCTCAGTCATTACCCCCGATGGCTCCGCAAACTTCCATTTTGTTTTACCACCGACGGTTTGTTTCTGTAAGCCGTATTCTTCTTCGTAACGGCGCATAAACGCCCCGGCTACACGGGCACTTACAGGAGTCCAAAATGAAGAAATGTCGCCGCTCAATTTAGGGGCTATTTCTTTCGATGTTCTCCATTCATTAAAGAATTCAGTTTTGAGTAATTCTTCTAAGTGTTCTTGGATAATGTACTTCCTTTTCTTGGGTCCATGTCTTCTAACCAAAGGATTTTGGCGATTAAATTTCTTCTTCAATCAAAACCCCTCCTAGAAATTGCTTTGCCACCTAAACCCCGTGGTTTTCTAGAAAGACCGCGAGACCCACCGGACCATTCGCCCTTTTCGGCACTTTTCATCACGACGGGATAATCAGGAGTTTTATGTTGAAATTGGTCCATAGCATGTGCTAAAGCCATCACACAATCGTTATGTCTTCCCAAATCTTCAATCAACCCCTCTTTCCAAGCATGAGACTCCAATTCTTCAAGAATCAGATTTACCATGTTACGAGTTTCATGGTCACCATAGGGAAACATTACTAACTCTCTTTCAAACCATACACGAAGTCTATTTAACAACCCTTGCTTTAGCGTTCTATTACTTACCTTAGATTCACGATAGTCAATTACCCCGCCCTTCTGTTGTAGCAAAGTTTCATACATTTGTTGAAAACCTACTGACTCAACAGCAAACGCAGGAGTACCATAAAGAGTATTCCATTCTAAAATCATATCAGCCTGTCTATCGGGGGGAAAATCATTACGCCTCCACATATTAACAAAGTGAATATAACCATCTGAGTCCTGTCGTAGAACAATCATAACAGAAAAGTCTTGTCCTACACCATGCGCGGGGTCAAAGCCTATTGAATACTTAGATTCATGAAATTTCTCCTTTTCAATGGAAGCATCCATATCCAAATTTTTACGAGTAAGATTTCGGGGATAAACGGCGGCTTCATCATCAACTACTCTACATAGATACTCCTGTACAAATGATAATTCACCCATAGCGGTCTTTTGTTCAAGAAGGAATGATGCAGGTCTAAATTCAGGCCATAACTCTTTAAGTTCAATAGATGGGTCAGCCTTATAATCGTCCCAATTCAAAAAAGCAGACCATGTACCCGATTTCCAAGTCTCATTCTCTAACATTTCCGTATGGTACAAATCTAGCATACTCATTGGAGTACCAATAACATAAATTGAAGTACCGGGACTCAACATAGGTGTAATTTTCTTTCGGAACCATTCAGCGATATTTTTCATATTCATTTCGCCTAAATCATCGAGTACATCGTCAAAAGCGATACAAGCAGGATGCTCACCACGAATAGCAGCCCCAACACTAGTTGCACGAATCCAAGCACCATTAGTAAATCGTAATTCTAACTTATTACCACGCTTAGGGTCAAGATATCTAGATAATTCAGGATGGCGCTTCATATCTTCTCTAATTTCTTCAAGACGGCGAGCAGCCAAGTCCTTACTCGCTGAGAACAACCAACAAGTAAAGGGTTTATCACGCCACTTATCAAAAAGAGCATGATGAAGTAATTTGACTCTTAGTGTAGTAGATTTACTGTGGTCACGGGGAGCAATAACACAAACTCGATGAACCTGCACATCACCTCGGGCTCCATACATCTCCATCCATTCACCAATATGGTCACCCCAAGTATAACCAAGCCAACGATAAAAATAGGAAACATCGGTACGAGACCTTTCCATTGAAAGATTGACATTAAGAGACAGACTAACCACCCTTAATTACTGGTGCATATAGACTTCCTATTACCCCTTCTTGTTTATCTACCAAGAAAGCAAAAATCCCCGGGCGATTTGTGAATGCGTGTTTATGATGATAACGGTCATGACCCGATAAGGAAGGTAATTGAATAACAAAACAACCACCAGTTTCTATCATATGCGTATGGTGCTTATGACCACTAAACCACATCTTATTCTGACAAGAGCCCCATTCATGTTGTTTTTCATTAGCCATCACTACTGGTAAGTCTGTACCTTTAACAAAATCACCATGAGTAAAACCTAGTAGATTATTACCCCATGTTACATACTGTCGTACCTTCGGAGAAACGCTTACATCAACATCTTCACAGTTTTCATATACGGCCTCAAGGTATATAGCCAAAGCCAATGCACTATACCTATCATGGTTACCATTCATGAAAACAATTTCAATTGGAGCAATACCTCTAAGCATTTCAATATGCTCCCGCGCTAACTTACAGCCACCCATTAAAATTTGTGCAGGGGAACCCGCCATATCTTGTGGTGTACCTTTAGTAGTAGTACCGTGGTCATTATCAACATGGAACCAATCAGAACCCGTCGCTACAATAATTCTTTCAGGTCTAGAAGGTAATCTAGATATTAGAGCCTCAGTCTTTTCGATTAGACGATTTCGTGCTTCATCAAACCCGTACTGTTCACCAGTTTCAAACTCCCAACCATATTTACCATAATGAAGGTCAGTCGGAGAAATTACTAGTGCGTATGGGTCTCCTTCTTTCATTTCGACATGTTTTGCTTCGTGACTTAAATCACTTTGAGCAACAATCTCTTTGAATTCAGAAAGTAAATAGGAATCCATTTCACGGAATTGTTTTGCCTCTTTCTGAGTCATAACCCAATCTTGCTTTTGAGCATCTACTGCTATTTTCCGTCTTCGTTCAAATAATAATAACTCAGTCAGAGACTCAGTATCATTTTCAAGGACTTCTTCGTCAGTAAAGGGGTCCATTTTATGACTCCATCCATGAGCCCGAATGTATTGCCTTATCCACGAAGAAGGAATTTCAAATTTAAGAGCCATTTCATCAGCGGTCATCCCACCGGAAGTATCAGAATACGCACGACGCATATTTCTATGCATCTCACCATCAATCTTCAAAAGGTCATTTATTGTATCAATCCATGTCAAATACACATCTTCGCCTTTATCATAGTAAATTTTCATTCTAGAGATATCAGCAGTTATAGAATCCTCAGAAAATTCCACGCGCTCTATATGGAAAGTATTTCCCTTATTCACCCATCTTTGAATTGCTACTCTCCATGCCTGAACACTACGCGCAGGTTCAACTTCATGTAAATATCTAGCAAACTCCGAGTAATTACCAAAACCTTTCTTTGCGTGCTTCTCGATTAAGTCAGTCCCCCCGACAAACCTTCTCTCTACCATTGCTAATAATCAATATCCTATGGTACATAAGCATTCGTTCATTTTGTACTTTTGGTTGCCCTTAGAAGAAATTACAGGCTTTCAGTATAGCGTTTTCCCTATTTCTTGAATTCCTTCAATAGTATGTTTCTGTTGGGGGAGGTTAATTCCCATCCTTTAGAAGAAATTGAACAATATAGCAATAGGCTAGCAGTACAACGATTTATTAGTTTTGTTAAAGTCCTAAATTATTGAAAAATATGCCAAAATAGTGCGAATGTTTATGAATCATAGGAAATTAGTAGGTAATATGGCCGAGAGGCGTAGATTTAACCTATTCCCGTGGCGCTCCGCTAAAAAGGCTCCCGAAGAACAAATTATAGAGAGAGAGCCGACAAATAAACCATTTACGGCAGTTGCTGGAATACCCGATATTGTTAGAGATACAGAAAGACTTCGTAGTGATAGTAAATTCGATAATGAGTTTGATTTGTATGATAGCATGTTGAAACTAGACCCCGAATTGAATGGGGCCGTTCGTGCAGTATCATTAACTGCTAACAACTACACGATTAATTATTCACGCGGTAAAAATGCTACTATTCGTGATGAAATTAGGCGCTTAGTAGAAGAAAACCTAGACTTTGATGATTTTCTTATTAATGCTATGAGAGGCTTAATGGTGTACGGTAATGATATCAATAAAATTGTAGGGAGAGAAGGAGAAGGAGTAACTTCGTTAATTTCGCTACCTGTGAAACAAGTTACTATTATTGACAAGCGTGGAGTTTTAGATTCTATGTTTGATGCCGGAGAAAATAACCCAATTGTTAAACCAACCCAATATCTACTAAGAGAGGGGACAACCGATGTACAGACTTTCCCAGCAGATGAAATGTTGCATATTAAGATTGATTATCGGTCAAATTGGTTTGTGGATAATAAGGGAAGAACCTCATATGGTATATGGGGGGCGTCTCGATTTACTTCATTGAAACAAGCAATTAGAATGAAGTATAATACAATGAATAACCGACTTTCACTTGAAGATGCTATGACCAAGCAATATATCACAATTGACCAATCTGCTATTGAGCATATACAAGACCCAGCAGAGCAACAAGAAAGATTAGTCTATATCATTGATGAAGTTATTTCTTTGTTTGAGGGATTAAGGGGCGACCAAATCCCAGTCCTTCCTCACTATGTTACATTACACCATGTAGATTTGGAAAATACGATGCCTGATAGTATGGGATTCTTAGATGCAGTAAATGCCGATATAGCAGCGGTACTTCAAGTCCCTAGAGTTGCTTCGGGTCAAGAGCGCGGCTCTACTTTCGCGGCAACATTTAATGCGAACCTTTGGGCAGTACAAGCCATTAGTCGTATGCATCGAATACTACATGATTCATGCATGAGATTATTTTCGCTTCATTTGGACCTATTGGGCGTCCCGCATAGAAAACAAGACCTACCAACATTAGTATTTGATACAATGGATACAGAAAGTCCTCTAAATCTCATGCAAAGAGTCTCGCTAGGATACACTAGTGGCATTCTAACATTGAATCAGGCTCTAGAAGAATTAAACCTCCCGAAAGCATCGGAAGGTGGTAATGACCGCGTATCTGACAAAGAGGCAACCACAGAAGAAGATATGGGCGAATTACCGCGTGAAAACAGCCAACCGGGTAAGAGCGCTGGAAATTAGTGAAAAACAACGGTGGAAAACATTCACCAGTCACTATGCATACTGAGTAATACGGTATGGGATTTTCGTTATCAGAAGGACTACAATGGCTACTTGAAGGTAATGATTTAGATGTGTGTTATGCAGAACGAAAAAATGACGGGGATATTGAAGTTCCGATTTGTTTTGATTTGACAGGAACCGATTATGTGGGTATAATTACAAGCCCCGAATTTGTTTTAAGTACATTTGTTTGCTTCCTTTACATTTATGCGACAGTCCTATACATCATGGGTTATAAGAGGTTATCCCATGCCAAGTCCGAACAAAGGAGAAAGCAAAGACGCATTCGTTTCTCGGTGTATGAGCGATAATGAAATGAATGGAAAATTCCCGGATAGAAAACAAAGATATGCAGTATGTAATTCTTATTTCTCTAAAGCAGATATTGATAAGTCGCTTGAGTCTGACAAAACAACAATGGGCTGCGGATGCAATAACTGTGGCTCTACTTCCGAAGCAACAGCGGATGAAGAAGAAGGTTACCCTCCAAAATGTAACGAAGGTTACGAAGTTAATGAAGAAGGTACCGCTTGTGTTCCTGTTGCTGTTACTATTGAATTAGAAATTGATGATTTCAAAGTAGTTGCTAATGAGAAGAATTATCACATTGAAATAAGTGGTGTAGCATTCCATGAGGGACTAAACAAGAATAATTGGGCTCTCACACGCGAAGGAGCATCAAGTGTAGTCGAGCAAATGATAGGTGCTGATATCACATTAAATCATCCTGACGCTAGCGAATATGGTTCAGGCTTTGATAGAAATATGGATGGAGGGGTAGATAAGTCCATAGTTGGTTATATTACTAGCGCCAAATTACTAGATACAGTAAATGGTGGCTGGGAAGTTAGATATGTTGGTACTGTTGTTAGAAGTGAATTATATGAGAATCTTGAGTCGGGTCTATGGACTCGTAAAGATTACGGAGTATCTATTGGTGGGTCAGGTATTCCAATAGAAGCAGGTGAAGATGGAATAATCTTTGGTGAAGATTTTACTTTTGACCATATTGCTATCGTACATAGGCCAGCATATGAAAGAGCCTCAATAGAAAAAGTACAGAAGGTTCTAATTGCGGAGGAAACAAACTCAACATTTATAGGGCACTCGATTTCTGCTAGGGACAACAAACCGGAAGTGAAGACCGTGTCGGACGAAAATGTAATGGAAGCAGTTGCAGAAACTGAGGCTGCTAATGCAGAAGAAATTGAATCGCTCAAAGCAGACTTGATTCTATCCCGTGCTAGGGTAAAGGAATTTGAGGATGCAGAAAATGCACGCGCAGAGTCTGAGAGAATGGCTCTAGTGGATGAGGCAACTGAACTTGGTATGTCAGGTCATGATGACCTTTCCTCTGATACTCTAACAAACCTTATCGCTTCTTGGCAGGAGGCTCACCCTGAGCCAACTCCAGTTGAGATGGCACCTGTTGCAGAGCCTTCGACTGTTGTTGAGGCTTCTGAGTCCACTTCCGCTCCACGCGCCGTAGTCGCTAACTTCCTAAACGGAAGAATGGTTGAATCCGATGAGGAAATCTACGAGCGATGCTGGAATGCTTGGGCTAAGGCATGGAACGGTACTCTACACGCTGATGAGAAGTCCACCATGAGAGCGCCTATGTGGGGAGATGCAAAGGAGTTGATTAACTAATGGCCTACGGAGAAGGAGCAGACCCACGAAACGCGACCCTTAAGACTGGAACAGTAGTCTATGGTCCCGGTAAGATAATGACAAACGATTCAACAAACAACACTCTTGACTTAAGTGCTACTACTGAGGTAGCACTAGGTATTAGTGCTGGTGATTCTAGCAGAACCGCTGCAAAGGTTCTTCAAACCGCAGCAGGTGCAACAGTTTCCTACTATCCTCTTGGTGGTGTACTAATGGTACAGTCAGAGGCCGCAGTAACCTACACAACCGGACAATTGGTTTATGTTGGTGCTAGTGGCTTGGCTACTGGTACTGCTGGTTCTAACAAGAAACTAGGACGATATGTTGGAGAAGGCGAAACAACCGCCGCTCTTGGTGCTAATGGCGCAGGTGATACTACCAACACAGAAGGTACAATGATTGCCGTTGCTACGCAGGGAGCAGAGATTGCTTGAGGTGATTAAGAATGGCAGCACAAACTTTGGAACAGATACTTAATGTGGAGGCGGCTGCTGGCCCCTTCTCGACTGGAGATGCAGTATTGGAGCAAACCCTCCGAGACTTCATTCAACTACAATCAACCACAATCGCTGTTGGTACAAAGGTTATCGGTATGCGAACAGTCGGTTGGCTAGATTTCAAGTGGTACACAGGAGTACAGGGTACTTTTTCATACCCACTCGATGATAACGCAATCACCGACCCTACCAAGATTGGTACTGAGTCCTACTCAACCAAACTCAACAAGGGTCAGGGTAGAGTTACTTTCCTTGACAGCGTAAGACTACGCGGTGAGTCATGGGAGAACATTGACAGGCAGCAGATGGGAATTATCCGCGCTCGCGCAGACAAGATAGACAACAAGATTCTATCCGACCTATATGCTGGTGCTGGTCAGTCTCAGGCAGCAACAGCCACCTTTGGCTCTGCTACTGCTGACGAGGAAGGAGATATCCTAAAGTCAATGGACCTAATCTTCGCTAACGCTCGCGTCTCGGGAGACGAGCCAATGGCTCTAATCCTTCCAGCAGACAAGAGAAGCGCTATGCTAAACACACAATTGTTTGGAAATGTTGTCGAGTCACTACAAGCCCACTTGGGTCGCGTGGCTAACCTCACAATCTACTACACCCGCGACTACGGAACCAGTAGCGCACTCGGAAACGACGCTCTGCTTCTAATCCCGGGTTCGGAAACTGCCGAGTTCTTCCAGTACAACGGTCCCGGTTTCCAAGAGACCGAGATGACAAGACTTCCGGGTGTTGGTTGGGATTGGCTCCTAACTTCCTACTTTGGTTCAGTTATCCACGAAATGCAGGACGGAGCGGCTTCGGGCAAGAATAACCGAATCGTGAAGATTACTGGTGTGCGTGCTTAGATAACTGAATTGAATAGGAGAGATTAGAAATGTCAATTACTCAGAACAGGAAGATGCAGGGTTTCACCCGTGGAATCTATACGGCTGTCTCAGCAGACGGTGGTACTGGCGGTGTTATTCCGCTCATGTACAAGATGACAACCACGGCTGGTGCTACAAACAGTCAGACAATTACTCTAGATAGAGCCTTTACCGTCACAGACGCTTGGGCTGTTCTTGTAGGTGGTGGTGGTACTACTAGCGATACTTACCAACTATTCAATGATTCAACTGCTTTAAGCGATGCTGTTTCAATTGCTTCCGCAGGTGACGCAGACATTGTTAGAATAGGCGAAATCAATGACGCAGTATATCAGTTTTCAGCCGGGGGCACCTTGAAGGTAACGGTGACTGATGGTGGCGGTTCAGATGTACCCTCACTACTTGTATTCGTCCTCGGCTATGCAAATGCATAAGTCGGGTGAAGTGAATGACCAAGTTTAATGACAAGTTTATTGTCCTTATTGGTGCGCCAATTGTTCTAGCATGGGTACTCTTTGCTTGTTACATTATTTGGTCAGGAATGCATAACAATGAGGTTCTTGAAAATCTTGATGGTTACACTACATTAATTGCTATAATTGGTGGTCCAGCGCTACTTATAATCAAAGACGCGCTTGATATGTGGAAACAACAACAAACTGCTGAAATTCAATTGATTCCGATGAAAACAGACCATGCTCAAATGCTAGTTACTGCTAGAAGAAATCACGAACTAATGATGGAAAGATACGAAACTACTGGTACTGAGCGATTTTCAACGGAGGAAGATAAGTGAGTAAGCCTACAAAATCTTCCCTTTCTAGTAAATTGAGAAAGGCTGGTATTCCTATTCCTAAGACCGCTAGTATTGCAGATATGCAGCACAGACTAGACCATTGGATTCCCGGAGAAGGATGGTTAGTTAGATTGCTTCGTGCTTCTTCTAGAATGCCTGAGCATCCAATATCACTTCTTTCTGATAAGGATACTATGTATTGGATTCCTAATAGCCAAATGGCAAAGGAGATTATTGAATCAAGACTTGTACTAGTCGTATCACGAACGGCCAAACCTTCAAACGACGCAACTGTTGTTGATGTACCAAGAGACTACGCGGAGCGTTGGGGAAATGGCAGTAACGACAAGTCAAATTCGTGATATGCTGAATAGACCGAGAGGTCTGAATGAAGGCACTATCAGCGAATATATCACAATTAGAGAGGCAGAAATAGCCAAAATTAAGCGTAAGGCCGATTATGTCGGTGTAACTTCAAGTAATGCTCCTAGTGATACTCTCGTTGATAATGCTGTCAAATTTATGGTTTGTGTAGATTGTTTGAGAGTTCTCATTGATACTATTCCTACTTGGGTTCCTGAAAAAGAACAGGGGACTCAAGATATAAGATACCAACGGCAACTTTTGTCGTTTCAAGAAGCAGCGGATAGAGTTCTTGATGAAATAGCGGAAAAGGGCGGAACGGCTTTCTCAGCGAAGGCTACTGCTACTAGAGTGGGCGGTACAGCAACAGGAGGCCAACTTGCAGGTTCGTTAGATACAGATACGGATTAAGTGAGATATATGGGCGAAGTTAAATGGAGTGGAGCAACTAGCACAGACCCTGATACTACTTCTAATTGGAGTACAGGAGCGGTACCTACTTCTTCCGATGATGTAATTTTCGATTCTACTTCTGATGGTAATAGAGACTGTAATCTTTCTCTATTTGCCTCACAAACATTTACTTGGAAAAGTATGGAAGTTAAAAAGGATTTCACTAAATCAGTAATTTTTGGTGGAAGCACCGTATTGACCATAGATACAGGAGGATTAACTGTTGCTAGAGGCGCATGGTTAGATGCTAGCGCATCAGGAGGAAAAATAGCATTTACTGGTGCAGCACCATTTACAGACAAAAATTCCTATGGTTCAAATGGTTCTTTAGGGTACTACATTAAAATTTTAGGAGCAGACTCAAATGGCGTATCAGCACTAGACGACCCCAATAATAATAATGGTATGTTTAGCGGTAGTAGTAGCGCTTCTTTAATTGACAATACTACTACTGCTACCGATACTCCTAGAGGAATGGTAACTTTTCAATTTACCCCGCAACCTTCTGCAAAACTAGCATTTATGAATGGTGTATATCCTAACATCATAATAGTAAATCCATCAAGCGGTACAGCAACTATTTCCCCAACATATTTCTATACTTCATATGATATTACACAAAAATACACTAGAGAACATGATAATAAATATGGAAAAGTTAGATTCAGAAATTTAACTATTCCCTCTAATGTTACTGTGTCACCCGCTAGTAAAGAATTCAAGGACTACAATGCTGTGTATGAATTGGGTGGGTCTCTTTCAATTAGTAGTAGCACTTTTGATTGGGGTTATTCCACAGTAGAGTTTTTACCTGTTGCAAGTACAGCATACTTTCCTGTTAATGGTGAAACAACCTATGGTGCATCCAAGAAATTTAATGCATCTTACTATAATGTTGTAATTTTACCCGGACCTCAAAGTAACTATGCATTCTATATCCGTGATGGAATGGTACTATCTTGTAATTCTCTTAGAGTTTTAGGAGGAAAAATTTATGCTTCTGCTAATTACGGAAGTACATCTACCGCAGAAATACATACTATTGAAAGACCCGAAGTTACAGGGGATTGGAATTTTCAACAAATCGCAGATGGGATATACAGAGCGAGAGGTACTACCCCTAAAGCGGGTGTTCCTTCCGGTGGTACAGGACAAGAGTATGTAGAGGCCGGAAGTATTCTCTATGGTGACGGACATAATGCACTAACGAAACTACCAATTGGTTCCGCAGGACAAGTCTTAACCGTCAGTAGTGGGGCTGTTCCTGAATGGACGGCGTCATCAACAGGGGGTTCGGGGTGTGGACTTCTCGATATAGGGTCGCTTACCAACGACCAAGATGTAACTATCGAGATGGGAAATTTGGTATGTAGTAGTTAGGGAAGGTGAAAATGTTGAGCGAGGAAGAAGTAGAAAGAATTGAAGCATCAATTATCGAAGTCATTAATACTCGCGCAACAGAATTGCGCCAATTAATGATTACAATAGGTTCTATTATTGCTTTGCTTATGCCAGCAGTAGAAATGTTTGGTGTGATTGACCTTACTCCTTACGGAGAAGGCGACGACGAATGGATAGGTGACGATGATTGGGAATGGGGAGACGACTTTGAATGTGGTGATGGAAGCATTATTCAGTCTTCTTTAGTAAATGATGGGTATAGAAACTGTCGTGATGGTTCAGATGAACCGGAAGAAGAAGTTGAAGAAGTTGATGGTAATAATACTGTAATACTTCCTAAACAGGGATGCACAGACCCCGATGCGAATAATTACGATGTTGAAGCAGAAGAAGAAGATGGGTCATGCACATATTATGGAGATGAGCCAATTCAAGGATGCACAGATGAGAATGCCACTAACTATGAGTCTTGGGCCGAAGCGGATGATGGTTCCTGTGAGTATGAAGATGATAATGACATACCGGAAAATTGTAGGCCCGATATGTGGGATGCATATTATGACTACGATGGCGAAAATATGACTATTACTTGGGATGCTGACCTTACATGTAATAATGCACCACACAACTTAACTCTAATTTGGACTTTCTATTACAATAATACTACTACCAACGAAACGGGAGAATGGACTGGTATTCAAGAAATGATGACCTATGAAACCTACTACCAAGATTGGGATTATGTAAATATAACAATAGCAGTTCCAGCAGGTTACTATGATATCTTCGGTACATTTGGATTTAATGATACTTACTATATAGCGGTAGATTGGTTCGGTGTACGGGTGGAATAATGGATGATGAAGGGGTTTGTCTTGATGCGCCACCTCTAATGTTATGGATTTTGAAGAAAATAGGAGCGCTGGTATAATGTGGGAATATAGAATTAAAGTCATACGGGTTGTTGATGGGGATACCATAGACGCACGCATAGACTTAGGATTTAAGGTTCATATTAATGTCAGAGTTAGGGTATATGGAATCAATACCCCCGAAGTTAGAACTAGGGACTTAGAAGAAAAGGCCCGTGGAAAGGCCGCTTCCAATAGGATGAAAGAATTACTCAAATTAGCAGATGATGTTTCTGTTAAATCATTAGGTGTAGATAAATTCGGGAGATGCCTCGGTATAGTAATGGTTGAAGGGGGAGGAAGGAAATATAGTGTGGCAGAACAATTGATTAAGGAAGGACACGGCGTAGAGTATTTTGGGGGTAAGAGATAATGCCGCTTAGTAATAATAAAAACCTGATTACAGGAAGCACTTCCGATAGAGCGGGTGTAACTCCCCTTAAAGAGCAAATGTTCCTTGATACAGGAGGGGGGTCAGCCGCTAATGGTGTTTTTGTAGGAGATGGCTCTACTGCTGGAGGCCATGCACTTGATGTTAGACCAGCAACTACTAAGACAGCAGATTATACTTTCGTTCGTGGAGACGAAGCGTTACTATTAATAATGAATTCTAGTAGCGCAGAAAATGTAACTATTCCCCCTTATTCTAGTGTTCCTTTCCCCACCGATAAGACGGAACTTAGAGTCTTGAATATGGGAAGTGGAACAGTTAGTATTGTTGGTGGTTCAGGAGTAACTGTTAATGGTACTACTACAACTCTAGGTCAATATGATAAATCATATCTAAGACATACATCTACACAAGATACTTGGATTGTCTATCAAAATAACGCTACTGGTCCTACTGGACCTGCTGGACCAACCGGACCTGCGGGACCTACTGGGCCAACAGGCCCAACAGGACCAGCCGGACCTACCGGGCCGACAGGACCGGGTGGGCCTCCCGGCCCTACTGGTTCGACTGGCCCGACTGGACCTACCGGACCCGATGGACCTGACGGCCCAACTGGTCCTACTGGACTTGGCGGACCAGCGGGTCCAACTGGTGCTGCCGGACCTCCGGGGCCTACTGGCTCGACTGGTCCTACTGGACCAACAGGACCAACAGGCCCTACTGGACCTAACGCTACTAGAGCCGGACCTGATTATGTATTCTCTACTACAACTACTGATTCAGACCCCGGTAGTGAAACATTTAGATTTAATCATGGAACTTGGGCTTCAATAACTAAAATTTTCATTGACGATAGTGCTTCGTCAGGGGACCAACAAGCATGGTATCGTACTTGGGATGATTCTACGGATACAACAAAAGGATACCTAACCTTTGTACCGAGAGATTCTGAAACATTTGAATCAATTATATTTAGCATTACTGCGGTGACAGAGGCAACTGGTTATTTCAAAATTGATGTATCACCAGTTAGCGGAGATGTACCTTCAAACAGCACAAAATGGTGTCTATATTTTTCCCGTACTGGAAATGTAGGTAGTACAGGACCTACTGGTCCTACTGGTCCTAGTGGTCCAACGGGCTCTGCTGGACCACCGGGTCCAACTGGGCCTACTGGTCCCGACGGACCTGATGGCCCTAGCGGACCTACTGGCCCTACTGGTGCTGGAGGACCCCCGGGACCTACTGGTCCGGGAGGACCAACTGGTCCGGCAGGTCCTACTGGACCGTCGGGTCCTACTGGTTCCACAGGCCCAACTGGGCCTACTGGCCCTACTGGTCCAGCAGGTTTTGACGCTGGTATTCCATATCAATTTAGCACCAGCACTAGTGGAGACCCGGGTGCTGGAAAGATACTATTCAATAATTCTACAATGGCTAGTGTAACAGCCATACATCTAGACGATACTGATGAAGGAAGTGTAAATGTTAGAGATTATCTCGCTACATGGGACGATAGTACCAGTACAGTTAAAGGATATGTACATGTAATTTCAAGAGATGACCACAGCGAGCAATGGTTTGGTACAATTACTTCAATAAGCCAACCATCAGGATATACCACATTAACTGTAAGTCATCTTTCTAGTGGTAATACAATAGAAGCAGATGATGATGTCTCAGTACAATTTTCTCGTTCAGGGCAAAAAGGAGATACTGGTTCAACAGGACCATCAGGACCGACAGGTCCAGCAGGTCCTACGGGCCCATCGGGACCTACGGGTCCAACAGGTCCTGATGGCCCTGATGGGCCTACCGGACCAGCCGGAGGAACAGGACCAGCAGGTCCACCGGGTCCAACAGGAAGTACCGGAGGGACAGGCCCAACAGGACCTACTGGGCCTACCGGACCTACGGGTCCTGATGGTAATTTTGGCGGTGCATCTTTCAAATATGATTTCGATACTACTACCACAGATAGTGACCCCGGTGCAGGAAAAATTAGACTAAATAATGCTACTCAAAATACCGCAACAGCCATTTACATTGATGATTCAGATTTAGACGGAAGTGACATTCAATCTTTCATGCGAACCATTGATGATAGCACAAGCACAATTAAGGGTCATGTGAAAATTAGTAATCTAACTGACGCCGGACAATTTATCATCTTTAGTATTTCTTCTCTAGCAGAAGATTCGGGATGGTTCGATATAACTGTGAGTCCAATTGACTCATCTGCGTCTAGTCCTTTCTCTGCTGGAGAAGATGTAATAGTAACCTTTGCTAGAACGGGAGATAAGGGAGATACAGGAGCCGCTGGCCCTACTGGTCCCGGTGGACCTACTGGCCCTACTGGTCCTGACGGTCCCGCTGGCCCCACGGGTTCAGCAGGTCCTCCCGGTCCAACCGGACCATCAGGTTCTAGTGGACCTACGGGCCCGACTGGTCCAACAGGACCTACTGGACCAACAGGACCAACAGGTCCCGAAGGTTTAATTTGGGAAGGAAACTGGGCTACTTCCACCTCATATACTGTTGATGATGCGGTATATTATACCACAAATGGTCAATCATATATCTGTATTCAAAACCACACATCTTCGGGTTCAATTCTACCAACTAGTTCTTCCTATTGGGACTTATTAGTACAGAAGGGAGATACAGGCCCAAGTGGACCAACAGGTCCAAGCGGACCAACTGGTCCTACGGGTCCAACAGGTCCTGATGGAGACGATGGAGCAACAGGGCCTCCGGGACCAACTGGCTCCGCTGGTCCTACCGGGCCTACGGGACCTAGTGGTTCGACTGGCTCCGCAGGTCCTCCGGGCCCAACTGGTCCTAGCGGAAGTAGTGGACCAACTGGTCCAACTGGGCCTACTGGACCTACCGGACCTACTGGTTCAACAGGATACAGGGGAGGGGCGCTTTACCAATTTTCTACAACCACTACTGATTCAGACCCCGGTGGAGGAAATCTGAGATTGAATAATACTACATTTTCATCTGTAAGTAAAATCTTCATTGACGATGCAGATGATTACGGAACAGATGTACAAGCGTGGTTAAGAACATGGGATGATTCAGATAGTACCGTTGAAGGGACTTTGGTTCTACAATCTGCTGATGGTACTGATACTTCACTAGGTATATTCCAAACAACAGGAATCACAGAAGCAACAGGTTACTTCAAGATAGATGTTACACCTATTTCGGGGTCAGGAGACCCACCATTTAGTGATACTGAATACATAACTGTTGAGTTTTCAAGAACAGGAGATAAAGGAACTACTGGTCCAACAGGCCCTACTGGTCCTACTGGACCATCAGGACCAAGCGGAAGTGCTGGTCCTCCCGGCCCCGACGGACCAACTGGACCTTCCGGTCCGACGGGAAGTGCTGGTCCTCCGGGTCCCACAGGAGCAGGGGGTCCTCCCGGTCCTAGTGGAAGTACAGGGCCTCCCGGACCCACAGGCTCAACAGGGCCTGACGGTCCCGCTGGACCAACCGGACCATCAGGAGGAACAGGACCCACAGGGGCTACTGGCCCTGCTGGACCAACAGGTCCTACTGGTCCTACCGGACCCGATGGTAATTTCGGTGGGGCTACATTCAAGTATGATTTTAGCACTACTACAACTGTTTCTGACCCCGGAGCAGGAAAACTACGGTTGAATAATGCTACGCAAAATAGCGCGACAGTTATGGCAATAGATGATAGCGACCTTGATGGTAGCGATATCCAATCATTTTTGAGGACTATTGATGACTCTACTTCTACAATTAAGGGTCATTTCAAACTATCAAACTTAACAGATGCTGGTCAATTCCTCTTATTCACTATTTCTGCTATAAGTGAGCAAACAGGATATTTCCAAGTTACGGTTTCAAATGTAGATTCTTCTGCTTCTTCACCATTTAGTGATGGGGAAGATATCATAGCGACATTTGCTCGTACTGGTGATAAGGGCGATACTGGACCCACAGGGGCTAGTGGCCCTGCTGGACCAACAGGGCCTAGTGGAAGCGCAGGTCCTCCGGGCCCTACGGGACCTACGGGTCCTAGTGGACCAACAGGCCCTGCGGGTTCAGACGGTAGTGATGGTTCAACAGGACCAACAGGACCAGCAGGTCCTCCCGGACCGGATGGTCCCGATGGCCCCGCAGGTTCAACAGGCCCATCAGGACCCCCGGGCCCCACAGGAAGCGGTGGACCTACGGGACCAACAGGCCCTACTGGTCCTACTGGACCTTCGGGCCCTCCGGGTCCATCAGGCGGGTCAGGTGGTATTGGTGATTTAGATGATGTATTGATGGATGCAACCAATTTCACAGATGGTTTCCTTATTCAAACCAATAGCGATGGTTCAGCACCAACAACAGGAACCCTAAGTAGTGCAAATGAAAACATTGGTCTTGGAAAGAATGTATTCCAAGACTTAACAAGCGGAGATTACAATATAGCCTTCGGTACAGATACTGGAGCGAACATTACTAGTAGCAGTTACAATGTTTTGGTTGGTAGAGAGGCAGGTCAATATCTTACTACTGCTGCTTATCCTACAACAGCAGTAGGTGATAATGCTGGTAGATTCAATACAGGTGGTGGTAATACATTTATTGGTTATTCTGCTGGTAAAAGAGGGGTAAGTGGCTCTAGTAATTACAATACATTTGTTGGAGATAGTGTGGGTGCTGGTAATACAGGTAGTAATAATACGGCTATGGGTTATCAATGCTATAATTTGGGTGCAGGTGGCGCAGACAATGTGATTATCGGTTATTTAGCCGGACAAGACATAACTTCGGATGACAATGTAGTAATAGGTTCAAACGCCGCTAAAGAATTAACA